>Ga0233412_10000995_pt1 | contig 15540 bp, 13 predicted proteins | sample Na_anoxic_4_MG_FD_180667 | JGI IMG/M metagenome (GOLD analysis project Ga0233412, IMG submission 180667) | Seawater microbial communities from Saanich Inlet, British Columbia, Canada - Na_anoxic_4_MG | ecosystem: Environmental > Aquatic > Marine > Inlet | place: Canada: British Columbia...
ACGACCTGTACGGGAAGCTGCTGAACAACGAGGAGTATGTCTCCGCGCGATATCCGGCCATCTTCGCCAAGGACCACCCGCGCGGTGGTACGCCGCTATGGCCCGAGCGGTATGATCTTGAGTCGCTGGAGCGCAGGAAGCGTGAGATCGGCTCGATCAAGTTTGCGCGCGAGTTTCTCTGCCAGATCATCACAGACGACTCCAGCCTCTTCCCGCGAGGGCTATTTCAGGGTGATGAGGTCGAGCGGAGAAACGCGACCCTCGGCATGCCGCTGAAGTTCTGGAAACGCTCAGGCATCCGAGATGTGTTCATGGGGGTCGACTTCGGGCTCGCGGCGACGACCGGCGCAGACCATACAGTTATCTGGGTCGTAGGGCTTGATCCGCTCGGCAACCGTTGGATCCTCGATATCCACAGGGAGCATGGTTTATCCTACGGTGCGCAGAAGTCGCTGATCAACAAAGTGGCGCGCTACTACCAGCCTGGGCTTATCGTTGTTGAGTCTAACCAGGCGCAGCGGATCTTCGGCGAGGAGCTGCGGCGAGAGACAGACCTGCCGATCCACCTGTTCCAGACCGGGGCCGGGGTCAACAGCCTCACCGACGGTATTCCTAGCCTGCGAATACTGCTGGAGAACGAGAAGTTCCGAATCCCGCGCGGCGATCAGCGCTCCATCGAGATGACCGATATCTGGATTGATGAGATGACCGCCATGACGCTGCACAACGGAAAGCTGCTGTCCGTCGGCGACCACGACGATACTGTGTCGGCCTGCTACCTAGCTGAGCGTGCTATCGTCAAAGGATCATTCACTTTTCACTTCGGTGAAGAGCCTGAAGACCTCGAAGCCTACGACGAGATGATTCGGCTCACCGATGCCACTGGCCCTGAAGACGACCCGCAATGGCTGGACGAGGATGCGTTCGTCGTCGGCGCAGAGCCTCAAGGGCGCGGGCGTCCGCAGGTCACAAACGCACGGCTAGTAGAATCTGGAGAAGTTGCGAGTACGCTGGCGGGGCCAGATGTGGTATCCCAGACGAAGAAGAAACGGACTGCTCCGGGCAAACCGTTTGTGCTTTCTGACGGGCTGAAACCAGTGCGCGACGTTCTCCCCACGCAAGGAATCCCACTACCGACCGACATTCGTCGGTTTCGAGGGTTTTGATGCCGACTAGCCGCTCATCCATCGAGAAGTCTTTCCTCTCCATGTATCTCGGACCGTCGAACATCGGACAGCCTAAGATCCCTGGGCAAGTTCCTGGCAGGCAGCGCCTCGTCCTAGACGGGTCCATCGACCCGGCGCGGATGCCACCCAAGCAGACGCCAGCCATGATCCTCGACCCAGAACCGGGGCCTTTCCACTCTGCGGAGGACGCAGTCAAAGGACTAGGGCTCCCGCACGAGGCGACAGGCGATCTTGCGGCAATCATCCGCCGCGAGGCGACTGCAACGAAGTCCGAGCTAACTTTCCGACGTGCGATTGCGCAGCACCTAGTCGAGCGCTTCCCGCACCGGGCCGACCTCCGGCGGGCTGCACTGCGGCGCGCTGCTGCGTATTATCGTGGGCGTATGCACAAGGGCCATGTAGACCAGTTGCCCGGCGGGCTTGCGGACAATATGACTCCAGAAGACTTCGATGGGGTGCAGCTGCGCATCGGGACCGAGCATGAAGAAGAGCACACCTGCGACCCTGATCTGGCCCGCGAGATTGCGATGGATCACCTCGCCGAAGACCCGGAGTACTACACGAAGCTGAAGCTCGTGATGAAGGCGCAGTCCTTCAAGCCTCCGCAGTCGGTGCGCAACAACGCCAAGCGCGGTCTGGAGTTGCGCCGCAAGCACGGACGCGGTGGCCTCGACACTGCGCAGGCAGGTAAGCAGGGCATAGGCTCAGGCGTGCAGCGCGCGAGCGACCTGGCGAGCGGCGACTCGTTGAGTCTGGCGACCGTGCGGAAGATGCACGGATTCTTCTCGCGACACGAGAAGAACAAGGACAGTCGAGAAGAAGATGGTTCTCCGGGCGCTGGCATGATTGCGTGGTTGCTATGGGGCGGCGACTCCGGTCGGCGCTGGGCAGCGAGTATCATGAAGCGCGAGATGGAGAAGGCGGAGCAGGACGCCAAGCACAGTAAGCCACCTCTAGTCGCGCTGGCGCTTGGGCGCAAACTGCAGACGGGCGGACGGGCGCCTCCGGTCGGCGCGACTACGACCTCACGCCGGCAGGTGCCTGCCGGGACAATCCATGTCCACTTCTCGTCAGAGCATCACGGCTACGTGCGTGCAATGAAGCGCGCCGACGGTACGTGGAAGGTGCTCGGTAAGGTAGGGGAGCACGGGCACGACCACGAGAAGCACCGCACAGAAAAGCCGAAGGACGGCCATCGAATGACGGTGCATCATGATGAGCGCCGCGCGGGGAACGCAGAGCACCACTCTGGTGAGCACGTCGTCTCGAAGGCGGAGACCGCGCCTAAGGAGCATCGGGAGACAGGCGCGACGGAGCGATCTGACTACGCAGACCCTGAAGGGTTCAAGTACCCAATCCACCGTGAGTCCAACGTGCGCGCTGCTATCTCTTACTTCCACCGCTTCGGCGGCGCGTATCCTGTAGCTAAGCGCACAGAAGTTTGGGCGCGGATCAAGTCCGCCGCCGAGAAGTTCAAGATCGACGTCGGTGAAGAACCGGAGCATATAAAGAAGGCCAGCGCTGCGCAGGCTGAAGGAGCAAAAATGAACGACGTAATGAAGGCCATCATGAACCGCGATGTCGGTGCGGAGCTGAGCAAGGCGCTTGGTGAAGGCCATGAGTCCAGCGAGGGGATGCCAGCGGCGCCCTCTACGCCGCAAAAGATCCTCTCCCCCACTGAGGACCATCCTGTAAACCAGCAGATGGAAGAGGGCGAGGCTGAGCAGCCTGCGACAGCTCCTGTCGCAATGGCGAAGGGCGCAGGCGCCGGTATGATTGAGTTGGCGCAATCCAGCGCACACGCAGATCCCTACGCGCGCCCAGGCTACCGCCCCGGAGCTACGCAGTTCGACGAGGCTGGCGATATCGCTATCGCGAAAGCTATGGAGCAGCATGGGCTCGCGCTGGGCGGGAACGACCCGGCAGTGGAGTACTCCGTGGTCAAAGGCGGTAACCAGTGCGGTGACTGCGGCTCGCAGTTCGCTAAGGCTGTGACGGTGTGCCCTGGGTGCGGCGTGAGCAGCGGGGTTGCTGTCGGCTCGGCGAGTACTGGTGTTGCGCTGAGCAAATCTGTCGCCTCGACGCTGCAGCCGCCTGTGGCTCAGCTGATTCAACTGATCGACTGAACCTATAGGGCGCGAACACTATGGGTTTTTGGGATGAGCTGCGAGGCGCAGCCTTGGACATTGGTGCCGACCTGGGCCGTAGGGCGCAGGCGGGCGTAAGCGCGTTCTCGCAGGCCGGTGTGATGCCGGATGACGTGTTTGCGTCAGACAATGGATACCCCGGAAGTGAGTATCCTCCGGACATCTCGAAGGCTGCGCCTGAACTGATTGATCAGGGGAAGACGCCGGAGGCGCCTGTCAAAGATCCAGAGTACCTGGGTTGGGATCCGTTCGCGATCGTTGAGCAGCTCGGGTATCGCGAGAAGCCTACCGCCGTTACGTACGGCACCTTGGACTCGATGTTCTGGCGGCTGCCAATCTTGGCAGCTATCAGGAAGACTAGGGTCGACCAAGTCGCGGCGTTTAGTCAGCCGCAGCGCCCCCCGCACGAGCCCGGCTTTCGTGTCCGTATGCGCGATATGCACCGGACGCCGACGCGCGCCGAGAAGAAGCGCACCCGTGAGCTAGAGAACCTCATGCTGACGACCGGTGTTACGGACGACCCACGATCACGTGAGTCCTTCGAGACGTTCTGCCGCAAGATTACGCATGACAGCATGACCTTTGACCAGGCGTGCTACGAGATAACGCCAGACCGGATGGGGCGGCCTGCGGCATGGTACGCCGTAGACGCCTCGACCATCCGTCTGGCGGATACGGCCGCGCTTAGGCCCTCGACGGACGTCAACTCTGTCTTCGCTGTGCAGGTCTACGACAACGTCATCATCAACGAGTACACGAAGCGCGAGATGGCGTTCTCGATCCGCAACCCTCGGTCGTCAATCCGGACGCACAACTACGGCACGTCTGAGGCGGAGATGATGATTAGCACCATCACGTATCTGCTTTGGGGCATGCAGTACAACGGCAACCAGTTCAGCCAGGGGACCGTGGCCAAGGGGCTGCTGAACCTCAAGGGCTCGATCCCTGAGCGGCAGCTGCGCGCGTTTCGGCGTCAGTGGTATCAGATGGTGTCTGGCGTCGAGAACGCCTTTCGGACTCCAATCCTCAACGCAGAGAACGTCGAGTGGATCGACCTGTACAAGTCGAACCGTGAGATGGAGTACTCCGCTTGGATCGACTTCCTCATCAAGATCGCCTGCGCCATCTTCGCGATGGACCCGATTGAGGTGAACTTCAAGTATGGCGGCTCTGGCCAGAAGGCCATGTTCGAGGCCGCCAACAAGGTGAAGATCGTCGAGTCGAAGGCTAAGGGCCTCGCGCCGCTGCTGCGGTTCTTGGAGCGCTCGATCAACGAGAACATCCTATGGCCGATCGACCCGAACTTCTGTTTGGAGTTCACCGGGTTGTCGCCGATGACGCCGAAGGAGCTGGCGGATCTGGAGACGATGAAGGTCCGGACGTACATGATGGTGGACGAGATTCGTGCGCAACACGATCTGCCCGCACTGCCTCACGGGCTTGGGCGCGTCATCAATGATCCGAACTGGATGCAGGCGCGCCGGGATGTGATGTTGCAACAGCAGGCGTCTGCTGCGGCAGCAGAGTATCAAGAGGAGCGCGATGCTGCGTCCGAGGACCAGACGGAGGACGCGCGGCGCGTAGCAGAAGCTGCGGCGGAAGCGGCGGGGCGTCCTACAGGTTCGGTAGACATGACGACCGGTAAGTCTGTAATGGGTGCTGCTGTTTCGTCCGCACCCGCACACGACAGCGAGCCTCTTGGTGGAGTCTTGCTGGTCGATGAGGAGTTTTGAGCATGCGCACCAAGATCAAAGCCAACATTGTCATCAGTGATGACACAGCAGGAAAGAACGTCCTGTTCGGCTACAACGACGACCTCGCAGAGGAGATCGCAGATAATTATCAGCGCTGCGTAAGCGGCAAGTTCTCTGTCGCAGCGCTTGGGTCGGAGAACCTGCCGCTCGGCGACGTGACGAGTGTACGTGGCATCTTGGTCATAGCTGATGACAACTTCAGCTACATCATGAACGGTGGCGCGGACACGATCACTTGCCAGCGCGCTGGGACTGCGACGACCTCGAAGTGCCGTGTCTTGCTGCAGGCGACCGTGTCACAGTTTGCTATCACCAACCCGAGTGCTACAGCTGCGCTTACTGGCACCTGGGTCGCTTGGGGCGACCTGACGGTCTAGCTGCGTAGGAGGTTGATGTGCGTGTGCGCGTGGAGGGGTCACCAGAGGAGTTCGCGGATAAGGCAGTGGACCTACTGTCTACTGTCGCGGCGAAAGTCAGCTTTCACCCGCTGGCGAAGGCGATTATCGCTAAGGCCGCCGAGGCTAAGCAACCGACCGGTCTCGACCGTGAGCGTACAACTGTAGGCCGGCACCTCCTTGAGCGTGTCTTGCAGCGCTACGATGTGATGTTCACCGGGCTGGCAGGTGACGTTGCAGCGTCTCTGGTGCGTCAGGGGTTGGCGAAAGCCGACGTTCCGGACCTTGAGTTCGCGCCTGCAGTCCCTGACGCGCAGCACTTGGCTACGGAGATCTCCTCAATCATCCAGCAACACCACAACAGGCTCGCGGACGAGTTGACCGGCGCAGGCAACGACGCCGACTCAGACTACTCTCCGATCACGATGGCTTACATGTTCGGGCTCTTGCTCGGCAACGCTAAGGACCGCGCGGCGGTTGAGCAGATGCCGCCAGAGAAGTTTGTTGAAGCAGCAGGCCCGATTGCGTTGCCTGTAGACGAGCAGCGCAAGGCTGAGGCGCTCGCCGTGGACGCGGCGCAGCGTGTGCGGCACTTCGGCTCAGAGCTGGCGACGGCGGCGACCGCCGCGATTACTGCTGGTGTGCTGGCAGGATCGAGTGACGCGATCAGTAAGCGCGTTATGGGCGTGCTCAAGCGTGGACGTGGGCGCTGGGGCCGCGTTGCTGCGACCGTCCTCCATGCTGCGCGAGATCGAGGCTCGGTGCGTAGGCATGCACAGGCGTCTAGCGCAGCGGAGCAGACCGCGTACGTGTATCGGCAGGCGCAGGCAGACGCGTGTATCTATTGCATTGCGCTCAATACGGGCCCAGACGGGATGCCTCGCATCTTCCGCCTCGAAGATCTTGAGGCTGCAGGGACCAACGCGGGGCGGACAAAAGCAGAGTGGCAAGCGGTGCTTGGCCCGATCCACCCGTTCTGCCGCTGCGCGACGCATCCAGTACCTGAGGGCCATGGGTTTGACGAGCACGGGGCACTTGTAGCTGGTGGCACGTTCGGCGCGCGCTACGAGTCGGAGGAAGAAGTCCTTCGAGCGCTCGCGCAGGAGAACTTGGACCTCAAGAAGTCGTGCTGCGATGCAGCGCACGTCGTTCCACAGCCAAGCGCCGCCGTGAAGCCTGCGCCGCCGGTCGGACCTGCGTTGATGCTGTCCAAAGGCGCGACGTCGCAAGACAACAAAGGTGGCCCCAATGTCTTCGGAGTCCCAGGCACGAGCGTGGTCAACACTCCCGTCTCCCCTTCCGGCGCTGCAGGGCCGAACCTCGCAGGCGGCGTGCCGTTGCCGAAACAACACTTGGTGGACGAGACCACTGCGCGTGACTGGATCCACGGAAACCAAAGAACGGACCGTGAGCTTGCGTTCGACCGCCGAGCGCTGGATGCGCGTAAGCGCGGGATTTATGAAGCCTTTGAGATGAAGCAGCTCGATGACGGGACGCATGCTGCACGAGGCATAGACGTACCGCCGGATGTTGACGTCGAAGGCATGTACGCCGACGTTGAGCACAACAAGGAAGCCATCGCAGCAGAGGCGGCGCGTAGGGACCCTGGGGACGATGTCATCAATAAGCCCGTCAGGCTAACCCTACACGCCGGTGGGCTCCCAGACGCGGTCAATGATCCTAATGCGCCTAGACCTGGCGACCCCCTGCCGCTCGGGAAGTCTGTTACCGTCAACAAGCGGCGGTTTGGTGAGGTGCAGTTGACACGTACAGCAGATGGGTTCCGTGTAAAAATGCCCGACGAGACGCATACGGCCTTCCCTTCTCTGTCCGCCGCCTGCGATCATGTCTGGGCTGTGGCCAAAGGTTTTCAAGACGCAGACGACTACAAGGCGCAGATGAAAGCGAAGAAGGTCCCATCAGGCGCAGGCTGGCGCTTCTGGGGCCTAAAGCCTCGCCGCGCCACCAAAGGGGCCGTAGCGTGAGCGCCGTAGGTCAGCTGGCTAACCTGTCTAATATCCGCTGCCCGAGCTGCGGCAACAAAGTGCTGCACAAGTCCAGTGATGGTCAGAACGCGGCCTTGCGCCCTGCTGGATTGGTGCGGTTCACGCACGCTGGCTGCGAGATGTCCTGCAACTTCTGTAAGAAGGCGCTCGCGCTACCGTTGAGACTCATCAAATCTGAGGGGCGCGCGACCGAGCGACTCCTGCTCAAGAAATAGCTGCGCGCAACGACGGCTTTATGCGTGTGGGCTTGACGCCAGCCTCCTTACAGTAGTACTTGTGCCTAGCGGGACCCCGGTCGGGCGTTTCGACCTTCGGGTCGGTCGAGCCAGTAAGGGGGTGGGAAGGAAGTCCACCCCATGCTGCTGGCAGCGACAGACGAGCTCTATAAAGCGCAGGTCGATAAGGACGGTGCCTTTCGGTACTTTGCGCCGTTGGGCCTATTTGAGAAGGCCGACGCGCCTGAAGGCCAACAGCGACGCATCTACGGAGTCGCGTCTACAGAGTCTAAGGACCAAGAAGATGAGACTGTGCTGCAGCGAGGACTCGACTGGCAGTACTTCCTGACCAAGGGTTGGTTCAACGATAATCACTCCCGCAAAACCGGCGGAGTGGTCGGTTACCCAGATCCTAAAGGCGTCCAGTTCTTCAAGAGAGGCGACCGACTCCCTAGTGGCGAAGTTGCCAAGGCCAACTGTCATTGGGCTGAGGGGTACTTGCTGGAAGGCGTTCCAGCAGCAGATGACATCTGGCGCATCGGGCAGGCTCTGCAGAAGGCCGGAGGCGAGCGCGGCCTCGGAATGTCCATCGAGGGTAAGGTCTTGCGTCGCGCCAATGGCGGTAAAACCATCGCCCGCGCGGCCGTGCGCCATGTGGCGATTACGCACTGCCCCGTCAACGCTGAGACTTCGCTAGGATTTCTCGCCAAGTCTCTCGTAGCTGCGGAGGCTGATGAGCCCAACGCGGAAGAGAAGGCCATCGACAGTGCTGACGAGGACGACAAGGCGCTGACAGCAGGATCACCTTCTGGGCAGGCGCTGCAACCCGAATCCTTAGAGCGGGAGATGCGTACGACAGCTGCGCCCTGCCGCTTGATTACGAAAGCCCAGGCCATCGACGTGGTGCTGCGGCGCTACCCGCACATCTCGTGCGCAACGGCAGGTCGCCTCGTCGATCTGCACCTACGAGGAGCCTTATGACCGAGAAGATGATGCCGTCGGAAGACGAAGAGAAGATGGATGAGACCAAGAAGGCCGCGAAGGCCAAAAAACCCGCGTTCCTGCGCGACGACAAGGGCGAAGACGAGGACGTCAAGATCGAGCGACCTGAGACCAAAAAGAGTCTCGACGTCGTTGCCGAGGATGACCTGCTCAAGTCCCTGAGCCGCATCGAAGAGACCATCCTCAAGGGTGAGACTCCCGAAGCGCGTAAGCAGGCGCTGTTGCAGAAGTCTCTTCAGGGAGACGCTTCGGCGGACGAGTCTGCTGAGCTGGCTGGGCTGCTCAAGGGTGAGACCCTTGAGCCGACCGCCGCCGATGAGGTGGCCAAAGCGGTCGAGCCGTCCACCGACGGTGATCTCCGCAAGTCACTCGACGTCTCCGGCGCGCTGTCTGAGATGTTCTCGGGCGTCAACGGTGCGTTGAGCACTGTCGCAGACCGTCTTGATAAGAGCAGCTCGCACCAGGGAGAGGTCAACCTCGTCCTGGCGAAGGGCCTGCACGACACCGGTTCGCTGGTTGTCCGCATGGCGCAGCTCGTCAAGTCCTTGGACGCAAAGCTGGACATGGCGCTCTCGCAGCCTGTGTCGCAGCGACGCTCCATTACGCAGCCTGGGGACGTTGTCCACAAGGCGCACGCTGGCGGCGAAGCAATCGAAGACCAAGTCCAGAAGGGCGACGTCATGGATCTTCTCACTGAGATGATGCTCAAGGCGCAGACTGATAAGGATGTGGAAAAAGCTGACCGGCTGAACCTGGCATGTGCCGGTGTTGAGCACACTGGTCGGGTGGACTCTCGAACCATGGCGGAGGTTGCGGCCTATCGTCGAAGCAAGATGGGCGTGGCCGCCGGTCGGTAGGCGCCACTAATCAAAGGAGAATGAGATAATGACTGCAGGTATGGTCAACTGGCGCGACTACGAAGGCATGGCAGGCTATGGCGGCTCCGTAGGTGCGGACGACATCAATGCCCTCAACAAAGCTCTTACGGCCGGGCACGAGATCAACGCGCCGGGTACGTTCACCGCAGGTGACGGTTTTGCCCTCCGCGTTGAGTCTCTTGAGCGGACGCTCAAGAACACGACTTTCCGGATGGAGCACATTCGGTTGTACAAGGCGATCCCGAAGATCGCAGCCTACAACAGCGTTGAGGAGTACAACCAAATTACCTCGTACGGAAACCGGAGCCTCGGCGGCTGGGTGAACGAAGGGGAGCTGCCGTCAGAGACGGACAGCACGTACACCCGGCAGTACGCCAAGGTGAAGTACCTCGGCACGACGCGGCGCGTGAGCCACGTCATGTCGCTGGTCAAGCCGGCGCACGGCAACGTCATCGCGCAGGAGACCATCTCCGGCACGATGTACCTGCTTGAGCAGATCGAGCGCGGCCTCTTTACCGCCGACTCGTCGCTGTCTCGCGCAGGTATTGACAGCTTCCAGTGGGATGGCTTCGAGAAGCTCATCACGGATGGCGATACTGCAGGTACGCACACCATCGACATGCGCGGTGCCCCGTTGACTGAGGACGCAGTCCTCGACGCGGCGCTGACTGTGTCGGACGCCCCGGCGTTCGGTCGGCCTACGCACCTGCACCTCAACCCCAAGGTTCACTCGGACCTCGGTAAGTCGTTCTTCCCGAAGGCGCGTTACGACGTGTTCTCGAAGACGGACGATGGTGTTGCCGGCATTACGCTCGGTGGCGTCACTACGCAGGCTGGTGTTGTGCGTCTTGAGCCCAACGTCTTCATCGACAACAGCGAGGCCCTTCCGGGCGCCGCTGTGGGCGACGGGGCGAAGATCCCGCTGACTCCAGCGGTTGCGGTGGCTCCGGCCAACGCAGCGCTCGTGGGTGCAGAGGTGTCCTACTGGAACACTGGCGCCGGCAAGCACGACGCGGGTGACTACTTCTGGCACATCGTGGCCGTGAACGCCTACGGGCAGTCCGCGCCGCGCGCCATGAATGTTGGTGCGCTCACGGTGACTGCTGGCACGAAGGTGACCATGCAGGTTCAGCCTGCGGTCAGCTCTCCTGCGGTGGATTACTACAAGGTCTTCCGAACCGAGCGCGGTGGCGCGACCGGTACGGCGGTCTTGATCGCGCGCATCGCCAACGACGTCGGTGCCCCGCACACGGGCCCGAAGACGTTCGAGGACTTCAACGAGAACCTGCCGAACACCTCCAAGGGGTACATGTTCCAGCAGGATCAGACCAACATGTCGCTGGCTCAGCTCGCGCCGTTGATCAAGATCCCGCTCGCGACGGTGGACTCCAGCATCCGCTGGATGATGCTCTATTATGGTGTTCCGAAGCTGTACACACCGCTTCACAACGTCATCCTCAAGAACATCGGTCGGGCCACTGACTTCGTAGGTGCGCCGTAGGCATAACCAGTCATGAGGGAGGGCGGCGCGAGCTGCCCTCCCTTTTGCTTGCCTAATTTGAAAGGAGCTTCACATGACTGCTGTATCAGGACTCGACCTTCAAAACTTCATTCCGCCGCTGAAAGACATCGGCATCAAGAACCTCGTCGGGACGACCCAGCGAGGGCTCAGCGTGCAATTCGCGCTGCACACCATCGCGGCTGGGCCTGCGTTGGCCTTGACGTTCAGCGGCCTTGGCCTGACTGACATGGCCGACGCGAACTACGCTGTCTACGCGTTCAACATGACCGCTGCAGCGCGTGATGGCGCGTGCGACGCAGCGTCGCGTGCAACGGACGGATTTACGCTGCTCGCAGGTAACGCGGCAGACGAGATTGGTATCGTCGTCGTCGGTCGTATTGCCGGTCAGCCCGAATCAACGGTCTAGCCCCACGGCGCCGTCCCGACTAGGATAGCCTGCAATGGTTTTCGGGGCGCGCGCTGGGGTCTTCTTCTATCGAGCGGCAACCACCCCCGCCTTCGCCCGCATTGACGTCCCTTTCGAGGCGACGCGACTCGTCATGACAAACGACGACGGCGCAGCGTCTGTGGAGTTCTCGTTCGACGGTGTCATCACGGCGGGGGTCGTACGACCTGGCGAGGTCCTAACGCTCGGCCAGCTATCCTACGACGTGGTTCACGTCCGTGATTTTGTAAGTGGGGCGCCGGCTGAGATGCGCCTATGGTCCCAGACGTAAGGCTGTTGAGGTTGCTGTACGTACAATAACGTGCGAGGGTTCGCGCGTGTCCGTGCAGAAACGTAGCTCTGGACGCCCTAAGGGTACGGGCACGTTTACAGATCGGTTAGAGGTTCGTCTCCGCGAGGGTGAGAAGGCTTCACTGGAGCAGGCGCGCCTGCGCGAAAACCAGCTGCGGTCACTGCAGTCACGTCTCGTATCTCTCTCCGCGTTTATTCGGCACAAGCTCGGACTGGAGCCTTGATGACTAGGAAACGACGGCTGCTCATACACGGCGACTCCGTCTGCAAGACCAGCGGCTTCGGGCACGTAGTCCGCACGCTGGTCTCGGCGCTCCCTGAATGGGACGTCGTGCAGATCGGACTCAACCACCCAGGGCCCACAGCAAAGCCACCGGCGGGCTATGAGCACGTGCGCGTCATCGACCCGCGCAGTGTAGATGATAAGCAGCTTGGATTCTCGGTGCTCAGAGAGTTGTACCTCGAAGAGGATTTCGACCTGTGCTTCATTATGCAGGACCTACACGTCGCTAAGGTGTGGGCTCCGAGCGTGCGCGCGATGCGGGACATGCGTAGGTTCCGCAACCGGCCGGCGTGCCCGTTGCTGTTCCACTTCCCTGTCGATGGCCCGATGCTCGCAGATCATGCGCTTATTGAGGCCGCAGACGCGTCGGTCGTCCCGACAGAGCATGCAAACGACTTACTGCTAGACCAAGGACTTATTGCCAGCCGGCTGCCTGTCATCCCACACGCGTTCGATCCAGCGTACGGGCCACAGGACCCGGAGCAGCGCGCAGAGCTGCGGGCACGCGTCTTCGGGCTGCTCGACCCGGACGCGCTGGCGGTCCTTTGGCTCGGCGTCAACTCGCCACGTAAAGATCCCTTCACGGCGCTGCAGGCCATCAAAGCTCTGTCCGGGCGTGTGCAGGCTAAGATTCACCTACACACCGCTGCGCGGTTCATGGGCATGGACGTATACCTTATGGCACGCGCTGCAGGACTCGACGGGCTGTCCTTTCAGGTGAGCGACTCCGCCATGCTTGGGCTGCCCGCTGCGAACGTCAACGACCTGTACGCCGCTGCGGATTGCCTGCTGTTTACGAGCCGCCGAGAGGGCGTCGGCATCCCGATGATCGAGGCCATGGCGATGAAGACGCCCGTCGTAGCGCCGAACTACGGGCCGTTTGCTGAGATTTTGGGCCACGGCAACCATGGCACGCTCGTCGCGCCGCCGGTTCTGTGCTGGCAGCAGTACGACGATCGAGGCCCACACTACCAGTCAGACCCCGCGCTTATCGCTGACGCGCTAGAGGCGCTCTGCATTGAACGCAAGCAGGACCGCGCGGCCTATGACGCCCGCCTGGACCTCGCGCATCGCGTGGCGACAGAGAAGCACGACATGGCCATCGTGCGCACGCGGTGGCGACGATACGTCCACGACTTGCTGGAGTCGGCTGGGAGGAACCCGTGAGCACTAAGGTCAAATGGATCGGCCCGGTCGGTGATCGTGGAGGCTATCCACAAGCTAGTCGTACATACGTCCAGGCGCTGCACGCTGCTGGCGTAGAGGTCACCGTTCAGCGCATCACGTTCGATGAGCCCAACCCGACAGGCCATGCGCACATGGATGATCTACTGCGCGCGCTGACAAATCGGGACTTGAACTACGATGTCCTGTTCGTGCATTGCGTGCCAGATCTCTGGCCGCGCCTCGTGCAGGACGAGATCCAAAAAGAGAGCGCGCGCCGTGGCGATGAGACGTGGCGGCCTAAGGCCATTATCGGCGTGACCATCTGGGAGACAGACAGCATCCATGCGCGCTGGGGGCGTGCCATTGAGGAGGCGGCGGTTGATGAACTCTGGCTGCCGAACCAGTTCAACGTAGACACCTTCGCCACACACTCGGAAACTCCGGCGTTCATCGTGCCGCATGCGCATGATCTCGACTTCTACGCGCGCCCTGGCGCAGGGCCGATGGACCTAACCCCATGGGGCGTTACTCCTGACGTCTTCGTCTTCGGCGCAGGCTTTACGTGGTCACCCCGTAAGAATCCTGAAGGTTTACTGCGCGCGTTTTGTGCGGAGTTCTCGAACGCGGACAATGTATGCCTCTTGCTGAAGACCTACTCCGGTCCGTCACGCGACGGTGGCTATGCCGAGATTGAGCAGAAGGTCGCAGATGTTCTGCAAGGCACCGGGCTGCGGGACGCGCCAGCTATCATCATCCTCCCGCAGATGCTTCCGTATGATGCGCTGCTTGAGCTGTACCGCCGCATTGACGTCGGCGTGTACCCATATCGAGGAGAAGGCTGGGGACTACACGTCTCCGAATCTATGCTCGTCGGCACTCCGTGCATCGTGACTGGATGGTCCGGGCCGGCGGACTTTGTCGAGAACGGTGTCTCTGGCTGGCACATCCCGTATCAGCTGCAACCGGTCTACGGGATGCCGCGCTTTTACGACGTGCGGCAGAATTGGGCGGAGGCCGATCTGTTGGCGCTCCGCAACTGGATGCGCTGGTGCGCTGGCCACCGAGACGAGGTGCAGCAGGCTGGCGCTGCGGCGGCGCACGCTATCCAGTCACAGTACGGGCTCGACGACGTCGGCAAGCTGATGCGCACCCGGCTAGAGGAGATGCTGGGATGACGAGGCGCGTGGCGTTGGCCGTATCTGCCTGGAACCGCCCTGACTACTTCCACGCAGTCCTCAACTCGTACCGGGAGGCGGACCTTACGGGTGTTGACGTCTTCTTCTTCATCGACGGCCCTATACCTACTAGCGCTGCGGTGCCTGCGCAGATTGATCAGGTCGAAGCGCAAGCCGTCGAGTTCGCAGGGCGCGCCAACGTATTCCGCCGCGAGAAGAACGTCGGTGTGCCGCACCAGATCTACGAGGCGAAGCGCAAACTGTTCGACGAGATGGGCTACGATCTGGTCATCTCTGCGGTGGACGATGTTGTCATTGCGCCCTACGCCGTTCCTGCGGTGCTAGCGCTGTATGAGCGACTCGCAGCCCGCCCGAGCGGCAAGCCGTTCACGGCTGACATCTACAACACGCTCGTCGCGTCGCGTGAGGACAAAGCTAGGCAGCTAGGAGAGATCCGCGTCAACGGCTCGATGGTCTTCTACGCCATGGGCCGTGATGTGTGGTCGAAGATCGGACCGGTCCTCTCTGAGTACTGCAGCCGGTTCATCCAGCCGCTAATCGACGCTGGGCACCCAAGGCCGTACAAGAAGCGCCCGCATCGCGCGATCCGCGCCTGGTTCTCGGAGTTGAAAGGCGTTGAGATCCCGCCGACGTTTGCATCTTCGCAGGATGGCTGTGTCCGCATTGCGATGGACATCAACGGCATTGAACCGTGGACGACCGTCGTGAACCACTGCGCGAACATTGGCGTCAACGGTGAGCATTGCAATATCGGCGTTTATCGGAAGCTCAAGTTCGACCAGATGAACCTCGACCTGTTCGACCGTGATGAGGTGCTCGCAGCGTTGGGGCCGAGGTTGCCGTGAGCTTTGCTGAAGGGAGCAACCAATGACCGCAACATCCGTTGCGCTGACGTGCGCGCTTCCAATGTACCGCGCTAAAGATATCGGCTGGCTTGCGCTGGAGTCGCTCTGCCGCCAGGAGGACATCGACTTCGAGTGGGAGCTTATCGTCGCCGAAGAAGCGCACGAGTGCTTCGGTGAAGAGGCCGTCCGGAGTTATGGATCACGGCT
>Ga0233412_10000997_pt1 | contig 15513 bp, 9 predicted proteins | sample Na_anoxic_4_MG_FD_180667 | JGI IMG/M metagenome (GOLD analysis project Ga0233412, IMG submission 180667) | Seawater microbial communities from Saanich Inlet, British Columbia, Canada - Na_anoxic_4_MG | ecosystem: Environmental > Aquatic > Marine > Inlet | place: Canada: British Columbia...
AGATTTTTTACAGCACGCTGAACGAAAATGGCCGGGCCGGGTTTGTTATGGCCAATTCCGCCTCTGACGCCCGGGCCTCGGAGCTGGACATCCGCCAAAAGCTCATCGAGGACCGGGCCGTGGATGTGATGGTAGCTGTCGGCCCTAACTTCTTCTACACAGTGGCCCTACCATGCACTCTCTTTTTTCTGGATAAGGGAAAGAAGAATACCGATCGTAAAGATAAAGTCCTTTTTATCGATGCACGTCATATCTTCCGCCAGATCGACCGCGCCCACCGCGATTTTACCCCGCAACAGATCGAGTTCCTGGCCAACATCGTGCGGCTTTACCGGGGCGAGGAGACCGAAAACCGGCTCAAGAGCGCTGAAATGCTTAAAGAGAAGTTACCAGACGGCAAATACATGGATGTGCCCGGCTTATGCAAAGTAGCAACAATTCAAGAGATCAAGGCCCAGGGCTGGAGCCTGAACCCCGGTCGCTATGTGGGAGTTGCCGACCGTGAAGAGGATGACTTCGACTTTCTGGAGAGGTTGTTAGAATTGAATAAGGAATTGGAGTCGCTCAATACAGAGGCGAGGGAATTGGAAGAGCGGATTGGTGAGAATGTGGTGAAGATTCTGGAGCGGAAATAGGGATGGGAATTCCGCTCGCCAATATTTTGTCCGGGACGCTTCCCGCTGGATGGGTTTGCGTTCACTTTGGGAAGCTTTTCGAAGGTAATCCGCGGAATGGAGTCTACAAAAAAAAGGATTTCCACGGACGAGGTGTCAAGGTCGTGAATATGGGCGAGCTTTTTGCCTACGACTTCATTTCAGCTCAAGAGATGAAGCGTGTTGAGTTGTCGGCTAGCGAGTTACAGAAGTACAGATTGCTAGATGGTGACCTGCTTTTTGCCCGTCGTTCCTTGGTATTGGAGGGTTCGGGGAAATGTTCCATTGTCGTTTCTCCGTTAGAATATACAACTTTTGAATCATCAATCATCCGAATTCGCCTTGAGAAGAAAAAAGTTATGCCGATTTTCTACTTCTACTTGTTTCACTCTTCGATTGGCAGGGCATTGATTGCTTCAATAGCTACTCGAACGGCTGTTTCAGGCATTCGGGCCTCTGATTTGCCTAATTTGGAAGTCCCTTTTCCCCCTCTCCCCACTCAACGCAAAATCGTCACCACCCTCTCCGCCTACGACGACCTGATCGAGAACAACCTACAGCGGATCAAGATTTTAGAGGAGATGGCTCAGACCATCTATCGCGAGTGGTTTGTCAAGTTCCGCTTTCCCGGCCATGAAAAGACCCGAATGGTTGATTCCCCAATGGGAAAGATTCCGGATGGGTGGGGCGTAACGACACTCGATAGTGTTTTATCAGTACTTGAGTCAGGCTCTCGCCCAAAAGGTGGAATTGACCCGAGCATGCGCGATGTGCCGAGTATTGGGGCGGAAAACATTCTTGGGCTTGGAAAATACGACTTCTCCAAAGAGAAATTTGTTAGTCATGAGTTCTTTGAGAAGATGAAACGTGGGCATCTTAATAGCGGCGATGTCCTTCTATACAAGGATGGAGCAAAAATTGGTCGAAAATCTATGTTTCTCGACAACTTCCCGCACTCCGAATGTTGCATTAACGAACATGTATTCATTCTTCGAGCAAACGAAAAGTGTGGCCAAGCTTATCTATTCTTCTGGCTGGATCAGCCAGATATAACTGCAGGCATTATCAATCTGAATGCCAATGCAGCACAACCAGGAATAAACCAAAAAGGCGTAAAGGGACTACCAATCTTACTGCCTGACCGAAAATTCTTGGATCTTTTTGACGAGTTTGTTGAACCGTTATTGGCAGAATTATTTAATTTAGCAAAAAAGAACCACATTCTCCGCCGAACCCGCGACCTCCTCCTGCCCAAACTGATTTCCGGTAAGTTGGATGTCTCGGAATTGGAAATTGAAACCGGGGATATCGTAAATGGATAGTAATACGCCAAAATATAAAGACGCCGTAGGCTATCTCCTTAAACTCCGCGACCAAAAAAATAAGCCTTGGTTCTCCCACGTGTGTGATCTTGCAGTTTCCACAAAGGATGATTCTTTGTCCGAAAGCGAACTGAATTCGCTATGGGCCTGCTTCTCGGGCAAGGCAGCATACAAGCCTACAGCGACTTTACCAAAGCCGCCTTTGCATGTCTCATCTGCGTTAACAACTCCAAGAACCCTTAACACCCTACAGGAACTTTCCGGTTTTACTAATTTCAAACTACTTTCGGATACGCTGTCCCTCAAGTTCACAAAACCAGTGACCATTGTTTTTGGGGCAAATGGCTCTGGTAAATCAAGCCTCTGTGAAGCGATCAAAGTGATTGTAAACCCTGATCAACCTTCTCTTCCATTGGAGAATGTGAGAAATCCGTCAATGGCACCAATCTCATTCTCCTATAAATTCGCACAAGATTCTGTAGCTATAAACTGGAAATTATCTGATGGCTATGGGGCTTGTGCAGAGCAAATAAAGTACTTTGACTCTTCCATTGCTATTCGCCACATCACCGGCAACGCCGATCCAGAATCAGTAGTAGAGATAGCTCCATTTCGACTTGAGGTTTTTGAATATTGCGGCGCCTTTATCAATACCCTGCAACAAAAGCTTGATACCTCAATTAACCAGACCAGGCAATCAATCTGGCAGCAAATGGAATTGGCACGGACAAAATTTATTGATGTACCAGAAGCAGCGGCAGAACTGATCAATGACTTTTCATTAGACAACTGTGGAGCGTTCAAGCAGGCAGTCAAGATGCACACACCTTTCTCAGAAAAAGATTCCAAGGCGTTGGAGGAAAATAAGATAGCACTTGATCGTTTGAACACGGCCTCCAGTGAGCAAGGCCTTAAGTTGTTACGTTCTGAGGTTACGACATTGAATGCCTGGAAGAATGCCATCACCGAATTCTGTGAACTCGCAGGAAAAGTAGCCCCGTCTGTCCCAAAACAATTGCTGGCCAAATTGACGGAGAAAAAACAAATTCAAAAAGAATTGGCCAAGGAAATATTGCCCGGAAATGTTGAGTTTGGGGAATTCAAGACATTCTTGGCGGCGGCACAACCGTTCTTCGATTATGAACCCAGTCTTGGGGATCCTTGTCCTTTTTGCCGAACGTCTATGGAACTGCCTGTGATCAATCTTGTCAAAAAATATCACAAATTCCTGACTAATCGCTTGCAAGATGAAATTATCACAATAGAATCCGGCATAAATGAATCTTTAAAAACACTTCAGGGGGTAATCGATTTCGATTCGCGATTATTTATAACTGAGCAGGAAGTGATTGAACCCAAGGTTGCCGAAAGAGTGTGGAAAATTGTCTCCATTGCGAAAGACGTAACACCAACAACCATAGATGAATTAACCAATAAAGATATTTCGAATTACAATGAATATCAATCCCTTAATGCCATAAATCAGGGTTTGATTACTGAGATTGACAAACGTAATACGGCTATAAACACGGCAACATCTGATAAAGAAACCCATGACAAAGAAAAAACTCGTTTAGAACGAGAAATCGGAAGCCTTTCTTTTCATAAGGTTTTTACTGAGAGTCATAAGGACTTGATCAAACTGGTGGGCCAGATTGAAAAGTATGAACAATTGAAAACGTTAAATGATGAGGCGGGCTTTGCTGGTATAAAGAAAAGTGTAACGGATATGGGCAAGGAAGCTTATAAGGAACTTGTGTTGAGTGAGTTCGAAAAAACAGTTAATGATGAGTATAGGGCACTATCAGGAAAGAGCCTTGCTGATTTTGGAATTCGTCTAAAAAGCGAGGGGGTTGATCAATTGGTTAATGTAATCCCACAAATCGGTAACACATCAATCCATCGGGTGCTGAGTGAAGGTGAACAGAAGGTTCATGCTCTTGCCTTATTCATGAGTGAGGCATCGATCGGTCAGTTTGATGTGCTTGTGTTAGACGATCCCGTTACAAGCTTTGACTATAACTACAGTAGCGAATTTGCAAAACGGTTACGTGACTTTGTGCGGGATAATGCTTCAAAGCAGGTAATTGTATTCACACACAATTGGGATTTTTTTATCCATTTTCAGGATAAAATGAACAAATCCGGCTTGAATAACAATCTTTCGGTTATGGTCATAGAGAACTGTAGCATCGCAGAGGAGTATAAAGAGGATATCGACCACCTAACTGATAAGATAGATACACTATTGACCGATCCCGGTGAACCATCTCGGGAGAAGAAGGAGAAGATTGCTGGACACATGCGGCGCTTAATTGAGACGGTAATCAACCAGTGTGTTTTCAACAAGCAGAGGCACCAGTTCAAACAAAAGAGTACAGAACTATCAGCATTTAGCGAGTTTACGAAAGTGGTCCCATTGGAGGCAAGTGAGGCAGATAAGCTACGTGACTTATTCAGTGATTTAAGTATTTCTGAGCATGACGACCCGCGTAACGCTTACATTACTAAAGACAAGGCGATATTTCAAAGGTGGTACGATGATATCAAGGACATTGAGTCTGCAGTTCGCAGTAGGAAGCCCTCATGACTGAAAAGTGGCTCAAACACAAATTTATAAGAAGTGTCTTAGGCGAGCTGGACATATCTGACCTTGATATAAAAACAGGAGGGCATATGCAATGAGTCAGGTATTTAATGTTTATTGTGATGAGTCCTGCCACCTTGAAAATGACCGCCAAAAGGGTATGGTGCTGGGTGCTGTGTGGTGCCCTTTAGAGAAAACCCGTGATATTTCCAAAAACATTCACGGTATAAAAACGCGCAACGGCCTGAACCCCAAGTTCGAGATCAAATGGGCTAAGGTGTCACCGGCCAAAATTGAATTTTATCGTGACCTTATCAAGTACTTTTTTGATGATCCCAATTTGCATTTCAGGGCATTGATTGTCCCGGATAAGACTAAACTGAAACATGAGGCATTTAGTGGCCAGAATCACGATATCTGGTATTACAAGATGTATTTTGACATGCTAAAGGTTATTTTCAATCCTGAGGCCCATTACCGTGTTTATCTCGATATCAAAGACACCCATGGAGGCGCCAAGATTGCTAAGCTTCACGATGTGCTTTGCAATAATATGTATGATTTTTCCCGCGAGATCATTGAGCGCATTCAACTTGTACGCTCCCATGATGTGGAACTTCTCCAATTAGCTGATCTTATTATCGGTGCGGTTTCTTATATCAATCGTGGGCTTGCGGAAAGTCCGGCCAAACGTGCTTTAGTTGAACTTATAAGACAAGAATCCGGCTACGATCTTACACGAACTACCTTACTGCGCGAGGACAAGGTAAATCTTTTCAGGTGGTATGCAACTGAGGTTCAAGGATGACCGACCTGCCAAAATGGTTGCCACCTATGGTAACGGTCAGCCCATGGACAAAGGACACGTTTGACACGCTATATTCTATATTCAAACACTATTTTAAGGATACCCAGCCTAAATATAAAGGGCATACGGTTTGGTTTTTCCCTGAAATAGAGGACGGGAAGGAAGTAATCTTTTGGCATTTGACCCATCGAGAGGACAGTGAGACGAGGGAGCGTTTGCCTGATCCTCGGCGTTGTGAACGATTACCATGGGTCAAAAGCATTCTGGAAAACCCGGATAAACCTGAGGTGTTGGCATGGGACAATAACGAGGGTGATGGTTCAATAAAGACCTATCTCTGGCTAAAAAGTTTCGATTTTCTTGTGTTAATGAAAAAATATCGCGATGGCAGGAGACGGTTGATTACATCATACTATGTCAATTATCCCCACAAACGAAGGAATCTGGAAAAGAAATACAAGCGCAGGATCTCTTAGACATGAAAAGGCCGACGCTGAAGGTCGGCCCAACTCCTTTTACACATGGCAAATGAGCTAATAGTATATTCGGCAGTTATGCCGAAAAAGTCAAGAAATTTTTTTAAATTTTTTTAAAAACTTTCTAAATCGCTCGACAAAAGGAGCGTAAGTGACGGATTTTTCAGAAAACACTCTGGTTGAACAGCCCGCAATTGCTTTGTTTGAGGAACTCGGCTGGAAGACGGCCAATTGCTTCCATGAGTTCGACCAGGCAAGTAGAAGCCCACTGGGTCGAGAGACTAGGGCAGAGGTCGTTTTGGTGTCCCACCTCCGTTCTGTTCTGGAGAAACTGAATCCTGAACTGCCTGCAGAGGCGTTCGATCTGGCAATAGAGGAGTTGGTCCGTGATCGCTCTCGCTTGAGCATGGCACAGGCCAACCGTGAGATCTATCAGCTCATCAAAAACGGCATAAAAGTGAAGATTCCTGATGCAGAGGGCGATGGGGACACCATTGAGACAGTTAGGGTGATTGACTGGAATGAGCCAGCGAATAACGATTATTTTCTGGCCTCCCAATTCTGGATTACAGGCGAGATGTACACTCGCAGGGCCGATCTCGTCGGTTTCGTCAATGGTGTGCCCTTGGTGTTTATAGAGCTTAAGGCAAGTCACCGGAGATTACAGAACGCCTACACGGACAATTTGACCGACTACAAAAGCACTATCCCTCAGCTCTTCTGGTATAACGTCTTGATCATCCTTTCCAATGGCAGTAAGAGCAAGGTCGGAAGCATTTCCGCCGCTTGGGAACATTTTGCAGACTGGAAGAAGATCAACAGTGAAGGCGAGGAAGGGATCATCTCGCTTGATACCATGATCCGGGGGACTTGCGAACCGGCGCATCTTTTGGACCTGTTGGAAAATTACATGCTCTTCATGGAGGCCAAGGGAGGCTTGATCAAGCTGGTGGCCAAGAACCACCAGTATCTTGGGGTTATCCAGGCGATGGAGGCACTGGCCCAGATCGAGCACAAGGCCGGGCGACTCGGCGTGTTCTGGCACACACAGGGCAGCGGTAAAAGCGTTTCCATGATTTTTTTCTCTCAGAAGGTTCTTCGAAAAATCCCGGGCAACTGGACATTTGTCATCATTACAGACAGGCAGGAGTTGGATCATCAAATTTACAAGAATTTCGTCAGTGCCGGCGTGGTTAATGAAAAGCAGGCCCAGGCCACGAGTTCCGTTCATCTGCGTAAATTACTCCGAGAGGACCATCGCTATGTCTTTACACTGATCCACAAATTCCGTACCGAGACGGGAGAGGAACATCCGGTGCTCTCGCAACGTTCGAATATCATTGTTATTACCGATGAAGCCCACCGGAGCCAGTATGATACCTTAGCTATGAATATGCGTACCGCACTGCCCAATGCATCATTTATCGCGTTTACCGGCACTCCACTGATCGTGGGTGAGGAGAGGACAAAACAAGTCTTTGGCGACTATGTGAGTGTTTATAACTTCAAACAATCAGTGGATGATGGGGCCACGGTTCCGCTCTACTACGAAAACCGCATCCCTGAATTACAATTGACCAATGAGAACCTCAATGAAGATATGGAACGTCTACTCGAGGAGGCCGAACTGGATGAGGAGCAGGAAAATAAGTTAGAGCGCGAGTTTGCCAGGGAGTACCACTTGATAGCCCGGAATGACCGGTTGGAGACCGTGGCCAGGGATATCGTTGAACATTTCACAGGACGCGGATTTGCCGGCAAGGCCATGGTGGTTTGTATAGACAAGGCAACGGCAGTTCGGATGTACGACAAGGTCAGCAAGTATTGGAAGCAGGAAATAGAGATCCTTAAGAAGGAGCTTACTATTACGCATGAGGGAAAGCGAGCCGAGATCGAATCTAAGATCCATTACATGGAAGAAACTGATATGGCGGTCGTGGTCTCGCAATCACAGAATGAAATAGATGAGATGCAGAAAAAGGGACTTGATATTGTCCCGCACCGCAAACGTATGGTTAAAGAAGATATGGATACCAAGTTCAAAGACCCTGATGATCTTTTCCGTATCGTCTTTGTCTGCGCCATGTGGATGACTGGCTTTGATGTCCCCTGCTGCTCGACCATATATCTCGACAAGCCTATGCGAAACCATACCCTGATGCAGACCATCGCGCGGGCCAACCGCGTCTTCCGGGATAAGGTAAACGGCCTGATAGTCGATTACGTTGGGGTTTTCCGCAACCTGCAGAAGGCCCTGGCGATATATGGTTCCGGATCTGGTGGTGGCGTGAAAGAGGGCGATATGCCTGTTAAAGACAAAGCGGCCCTGGTTGAACAACTGAGGTTGGCGATTGCCGAGGCAACAGCCTTCTGTGTAAAAAAAAAGGTCGACTTAGACGACATCCAGGGCTCGGAGAAGGGCTTCGAACGAATAAAAATGCTTGATAATGCCGTAGACGCCATTCTGGTCAACGATGATTCCAAAAGAGACTATCTCTTGCTTGCAGGTAATGTGAACAAGTTCTATAAAGCGATCCTTCCTGATCCGGCAGCAAAGGATTTGTTTCCCAAATGCATTCTCTTTGATGTTATTGCTCAGAAAATCCGTTCTCTAACGCCACCTGCCGATATTTCCGGTGTTATGGGAGAGGTGGAGAAGCTCCTTGATGATTCGATTGCTGCTGAGGGGTATGTCATTCGAGACCCGGCAGGGGCATGGACTACAGAGCATGTGGTGGACTTAAGCAAAATCGATTTTGAAGCACTTAAGGCCAGATTCGAACAGGGGCAAAAGCGTACCGAGGCAGAAAAACTCAAGGGGAAAATAAGCAGCAAACTCAGAAAGATGGTTCGCCTCAACCACACCCGAATGGATTATCTGGAGCGCTTCCAAAGGATGATCGACGAATATAACGCTGGAAGTATAAACATTGATGAATTTTTCAAACGGCTTCTTTCCTTTGCGCAGGGCTTAAATGAAGAGGAAAAACGGGGTATTTCAGAACAGCTCACAGAAGAGGAGCTTGCTATATTTGATCTTTTGACCAAGCCGGAAATGTCCCTCACTAAAACGGAGAAGCACCATATAAAGAAGGTGGGGCGTGAACTGCTTGATACACTAAAGCGGGAGAAGTTGGTGCTTGATTGGCGTAAGCGGCAGCAGGCAAGGGCGCAGGTCCGTGTGACTATTGAGGATATTTTTGATCGCGGATTGCCGCAGGCTTACACCCCTGAGTTATATCAGAAGAAATGTGATGCTGTGTACCAGCACGTCTATGAATCGTATTATGGGGCAGGAAAAAGCGTTTATGCCCTTGCGGCTTGATGTGGGGTTGAAAAAGAGAGAGGGGGAAGCAGAAATAGATGCCCGTGTGGTTCCTCTTTGAAAATAGTGTCAAACCTTAACAGGCTGTTGCTCAAACCCATTTCTTGTGTCAAGGGCACGTCATGATCAATATATCCTCTCTCTAAGGTATTTATTTTATTGATGTTGGTTTTCAGCCGATGCGCCAATTGTGGTCAAATTGGGGTTTGGGCAACAGCCTGTTAACTATTAACTAAAGATTTGTAAAAGGGAACGTAGTTTCTAAAAAAACTTAAAAGTGGACGTTGGTCTGAATTTGCGGCTCAAATTTTTATTCTTGGAGAATCATCCCCTCGCTTAGGGCTTAAGAATCTCTAAAATAGCACTCAAGGGAAGGTTTGTGCTACCGGGATGTCCGCATTAAATATGTCACCCAGCGTGGTTACGGGATCGATGCCAATATTTTAATTTTCTCTGATGAGGTCTAGCATAAATTCATCCCGTTTGCTTTGTGAACAAAGCAGACCTTTGATGCCCGGTTTCTATCCCGTTGCCTCACTATTAATCGTGTGCAGCTGATTTCGTTGCAGAAAAAGGAAAAAATTGTGTCACTATCTTTTAAAGTAAGATTTTGTTATTGCAAGATTGTTAATTTTGAGGCGAATGGATTGAAATCCTAAGATCTTTACAAGAACTACATAAGTTTGGGTTTTGAGACTCTTATACGTTTATGCAAGGGCTTAAGAAGTAGAATTCCTGCTCAGGCAGAGGGCAAGTTGTTTATAGGAAAACAAGATGAATTTGACAATAAATAATAAAGAGATCCCTGATATCGTCCTTGATATTTCGCAAAGGCTGATTAAGAGTGGCTATCAGGCCTTTATAGTAGGAGGGGCACTCAGAGATTCTGTGCTTGGGTGCCAGGCAAAAGATTGGGACGTGGCAACCGATGCAATACCAGACAGAATTCATGATCTTTTTCCTGAAATGACAAGCTTTAATCTAAAGCATGGCACTGTTACGCTGGTCTCTGAAGGGAGACATTTCGAGGTAACCACCTTTCGGGGTACAGGAGGATTTTCCTTACGCATTGAGGAAGATCTTGCACATAGGGATTGTACCTTTAATGCCATGGCCTATGATATTACCAGCAAACAAATTATAGACCCCTTTGAAGGCCAACGAGATATAGAAAAGAAGATTGTTAGGGCAGTCCTTAATCCGTTGGAACGGTTTCAAGAGGACCCTTTAAGAATGATGAGGGTTATCAGGTTCTCTTTAGAGCTTGGATATGTCATTGAACCTGAAACGCTCATGGCGATAAAAACTATGGCACAAGCTATAGATATCGTAGCCAAAGAACGGGTAAGGGACGAGCTTCTGAAGGTTTTGATGGCAAGAAGACCTTCAGCAGGCTTTCATCTGATGAGAAAGTCAGGTCTCCTCAAGGGAATTTTGCCGGAACTTGTTGAAGGGTATAGAAAACGGCAAAACAATTATCACAAATATACTATCTACCGGCATATTATGGAGACGGTTGATTCTATTAAAGGTGATCCTGTTTTGCGACTCTCTGCCCTGTTTCACGATATTGCCAAGCCACGGGTAAGGAAAAAAATCAATGGCAGATGGAGATTCCTTGGTCATGCTGCTGCCAGTGCAGAGCTTACCAGAGAGATTATGATGAGGCTGAAATTTAGCAATGATAGGATCACTCGGGTGACACACCTCATAACCCACCACATGTTTGACTACAAAAAGGAGTTGAGCGACAGGGCGGTGAGGCGTTTTATCAAACGGATAGGGGCGGACAATGTTGATGACCTTATAGCCCTTAGAAAGGCAGACGATCTGGCCCATGGGTGGGGAAGGGATTTTGAAAAAGATATCGAAAAATTTAAGAGCAAAATTAATTCCCAGATAAAAAAATCATACCCTTTCACAATCTCTGATTTGGCAGTCAATGGTCATGATGTAATAAAGATAGTAGGTTTACAGCCTGGTCCAAGGATTGGGCAGATCCTCAATCAGCTTCTTGAAGTAGTCATCGAAAAACCAGAGCATAATAAAAAGAATAAACTTATAGAAATTTTAAAGGATATGAAGGAATAATAAATATTTTTCTCAAGTCTTGAATATTTTTGAAAAAGACTTAGCATATTGGTTAACTTAAAAATCCCAGGGTAATATATTTTTTCGTAATACTCGGCATAGGTAAAAACCGGAGAGTTTAACAAAGCTGAGAATCTAGAAATACCGGTAAAAAATTGATCAATTTAAAAGGTCTCGATTGATTGCAAGATAGTTATTTTTCATGGAGTAAGAGTAAAGATGCCTATTTACGAATTCAAATGTAACAAATGTGGAAAAAGCTTTGAGCAATTAATTTTTTCTTCTGATGAGAGAGAAAAATTGACCGGTGCTTCATGTTAGCAAAATGATACTTCCCGTCTTATGTCATCATTTTCAAGCGGGTCAAGCAGTTCCAGCAAAGGTTTGAGTAGCGGATTGTCATCGAGCTGTTCCTCTTCTTCGCGTGGATTTTCTTGAGCAGTTTGACCTCCACAGCCGTGAGTTGTGACTATTGTATATATAATACAGATGTGATGGATTATTTATAACAGGAAAACAGAAGAAGAGAAGGAAGCGAATGAGTGAATGGTGGTTTATTTTGATTATTGGAATCTGGGTTTTTCTTCAGGTGTATCTCTTACCTAAATTGGGGATTTCTACTTGACTGAGAAAAAGTTGCCAGTTAGGCAACTCAGAGGATAAAATCAGAAAAGACTAAAATTCATTTTTCGATAAGCTATTTTAATTGAGACGAAATGATAATTTCCACCCGCCTGTTCTGAGCACGTCCTTCGCTCGTTTTGTTGTCAGCAATGGGCTCATAGAAGGAACGGCCTACTGCTTCCAGGTTCTTGGGATCAAGGTGAATATTTTTTTGGAAATAACGAATCACTGCTGAAGCACGAGCGCCAGAAAGCTCCCAATTTGTTGGGAACTTATACCGATATTTTGACATAATGGGGATATTATCAGTATGTCCAACAATTCGGATCTGTTTCCCCTGAATATTTTTTAGGATTTTTCCAACCTTTTTTAAAATCATTTCGCCTTCTGAAGTAATGGTGGCCTTGCCAAATTCGAACAGGACTCGGCCCACAAAAGTGATAGAGATCTGATCTTTGAATTCCTTGATTGTTACCTCCTGCCTCTCAATCTCCTTTTTGAGGTCGAAGATAAACGCTTCATATGTGGATTTTAGCTGGCCCTTTTTGGTCTCGGCTAGAGCTTTTTGTCCTTTAACATCTATAAGTTGACCTTGGAACTCTTGGATTTTGTTGTGCCCTTTTGCAACTTCTTCCTCAAGATAGCGGATATGTGATTGAGAGCCTTGCAGCTTTTCCTGAAGATCTGTCATTATAGAATCCTTGGACGAAAGTTCAGCCCTAAGGGCCTCATTGGCCTTCCTTTCTTCTTCAAGGTCTCTTTCTAATCTGTGAATATTTTCTTTTAATTCAGAAAGTCTTTGATCCTTTATTTTTATCGCATTCTCAAGATTAGAGATATACTCTTTAGCGCTTTTCAGCTCCATCAACTTTTTGGCATTCTTGTGTATTTGATCTTGAAGTGTAGATAATTCAGAAAGTCTTTGATCCTTGAGTTTTATCGCATTCTCAAGCTTAGAGATATACTCTTTAGCGCTTTTCAGCTCCATCAACTTTTTGGCATTCTTGCGTATTTGATCTTGAAGTGCAGAAGCTTCTTTATTCAATTGAGTGACTTTTTCATTTAACTCAGATAGAATCTTCTTGCTTATGAGAAGACTCGCTTTTGTGTCAAGATGCCTCTGATAGAGGATTAATCCAGAGATGACGGCTGCTGCCAATACCACTGACAAAACAATAATAGCAATGTTTCTCATTTTTCTCCTCCTAATATCTAAAGATCTCATAATAATAACAAAATGTTGCAAATTTCAAGATCAATTTAATCACACCCTCCTTTTAATTATATGAGAGAATGTTAGCGGAAGAAATTTGGATTAATTGAATAATTATTATATCACTCCAATTTGGTTTGGCAATAGTTAAAGGCAACTTTAATGAAATAAGCTTAAGACTGAAATTGGGAATAGGAAAAGGTTTCTAAAACCAATTGACAAGAAAAACCTAAAGAAAGATTCTAAGGGCATAATACTAATTTTTTGATATGAGTGTGTTTAAAAAATGTTAAGTAGATTCGTGAGTCAGATTAATTTTGAATCATATTCTTAAAAGGGGCTTTAAGTTATTCTTGACAAACTAACCTCCACTGATCAGAGTTGTGAGGAAAGCAGAACCTGATGGTTAGATGCCTATGAGGGCGTTCAAAGCTTTTTAGATAAACGCCCGCCAAAATTCACCATGAGCGCTTCAACTGATATGCCGGATTTTTACCCCTGGTGGAAGGAACCCAAAGTGTAGACATTGCTGTTCCCTGGCCAGTTATTCACAAACCGCTGCAGGAAGGTCGCTACAAGCGTGTAATAAGAATTAACAATGTCAATGCTCCACTTGAGCCTCAATCAATCTATTTTTATGAATGCTTCTTAGGTTAGCGCTTATGAGAGTAAGAAAAAACTGGGTCTTGAAGGCTATAAAAACTACGAGTAGGGTTTTGCTATCCCCATTCTTTCGCTTGGAAACAGAAGGAACGGAAAATCTACCTCAAGAGAGTGCCTTTATTCTTTTACCAAAACACCAGCGGTGGGTGGACATTCCCCTGTTAAGCCTTGCCACACCCAGATCTCTTTATTATGTAGCCAAACATGATCTGTTCAGGAACCCTCTCAGCAACTGTTTTATGAGATCTCTTGGTGGTATTCCTTTAAATCGGCAACGTCCTCTGGAGAGCAGACAATCTCTGAAGGCTATGATTGAATTCTTAAAAAAAGGGGAGGGGCTTGTAGTTTTTCCTGAAGGCACCTACTATAGAAATACAATAGGTTCTGCACATACAGGAATTGTGAGGTTCCTTCTTTCTCGTTTTTCCTTCCCTTTTATTCCTGTGGGAATGAATTATTCGGGAAAAGGGGTCCGAACTTTGGTTCGGATAAATTTTGGCAAGGCCATTTATTCAGATCCATCAGTGCCTGTAAGCTCATTTCTTGATAATGTGATGAAAGAGATCGCAGGGCTTTCAGGATTGTATTAATCCTTCCGCTCTTTTTTCTTTAACAAAGAAACCCAGAATAACCACTGTGACGAGAGCCAAAGCTCCACCAAAAATGAATGGAGCACTTGGAACAAAGGAAAATAGGATTCCAGCAATGATACTGGCAGGAAGCAAACCGACCCCAACAATAGTGTGGTAAAATCCAAGGGCAGTCGCCTTTGAATCTTCTGGAGCTATATCTGAGACAAAGGCCTTTTCTATTCCTTCTGTCATTGCATAATAGATTCCGTACAAGGGCCAAAAAAACCATAAAAGGAAATTAGTCTTTTGGCTGATAAAACCGAAAGCGATGTATACAACTGCATAAAGCCCATAGCCTGCTATGAGCAATGTTTTTCGTCCAATTCTGTCAGAAAGAGAGCCGAATCCAGTGGAGAGGAGGGAGGTGGAAAGATTGAAAATAAGATACATGAGAACGACTGTAGAAAGAGTATATCCGAGATTCATGCTACGAAGCAGTAAAAATTGGTTTGAAGAGTTTCCAAGGGTAAATACAAGCTGGGCAAGAAAGAAGGTTTGAAGATTCTTATCATATTGCCGGATGTTCAGATTTGGTTTGGGCTTTTGGGTATTTGCTGTTTGAGCAGTTTGGAGCTTTTTCTCTTTGATAAAAAACAGAAAGATTACTCCTATAAAGCCAGGGATAATCGAGATCAGAAACAGGGTGTAAAAGGAGTTCAGATTTTTGAGAGTCTTGGTAATAGGATCTATAAAATGTAGAACAAGAAAGAAGCAGATAAGGGCACCTAGTGTGGCGCCAGCAAAATCCATTCCCCTTTGAAAACCGAATGCTTTTCCTTGCATTTCCTTTGGAGCAGATTCTGAGATAAGTGCATCCCTGGGGGCTGTGCGAATCCCCTTTCCGACACGGTCAAATAAACGGGCGAGGAGAACGAAATACCATCCAAAAAAAGAGAGGAGGAGAAGAAATTTTGCCAGAGCGGATGTACTATAACCTGCAATAGCAGGAAGCTTCCTGTTTTGAATCTTATCAGAATAGTAGCCAAAAAAAACCTTAAGCAGACTGGCTGTGGATTCTGCTATCCCTTCAATAATTCCCAGAATGGGGCCCAGCAGAGCTTTTTTAGAAGCCATAATCATGCTCACAAAGGCCTGTAGCAGGGGATAAATCATTTCAGA
>Ga0233412_10000998_pt1 | contig 15512 bp, 15 predicted proteins | sample Na_anoxic_4_MG_FD_180667 | JGI IMG/M metagenome (GOLD analysis project Ga0233412, IMG submission 180667) | Seawater microbial communities from Saanich Inlet, British Columbia, Canada - Na_anoxic_4_MG | ecosystem: Environmental > Aquatic > Marine > Inlet | place: Canada: British Columbia...
CTAATTGAGAATTGAGAATTGAAAATGAGCTATCAACTAAATGAAGAACAGAAGATGATCCAGGCTATGGTCAAGGATTTAGCTCGGGAGGCTATCCTCCCTACTGCTGCCGAGAGGGATAAAACAAAAGAATTTCCCGCTGATATTATAAAACAAATGGGCGAACTTGGGCTTATGGGAATGACTGTTCCACCTGAATACAATGGAGCAGGCGTCGATACAATAAGCTATAGTTTAGCCCTTCAGGAAATTGGATATGCATGTGCCTCTACAGCCGTTATCATGTCTGTTCATAACAGTGTGTCCTGTGGCCCTATATACAGGTTTGGCTCTGATTTTCTGAAAGAAAATTATCTCAAGCCCCTGGCAGCTGGTGAAAAGCTTGGGTGCTTTGCAGTGACAGAACCAGGTGCAGGATCTGATCCGGCCGGTGCAAAATCAACGGCTAAAAAAGACGGAAATAGTTACATCTTAAATGGTACCAAGGCATGGATCACCAGTGGGAAAAACGCAGATGTTGTCGTGGCCACTGCCTATACGGACAAAAGCAAAAAACATAGGGGTATAAGTTCTTTTATACTGGAAAAAGGGATGCCTGGATTTATTGTGGGCCCTGAGGAGGATAAAATGGGTCAGAGGGCATCAGATTCTACAAGCCTGATATTTGAAGATTGTAGTGTCCCTGCTGAGAATTTGCTGGGTGAAGAGGGACAGGGATTTATTATCGCAATGACCGCTCTGGATGAAGGAAGAATTGGTATCGCATCTTTATCCGTAGGACTCTCTCAAGCATGTTTGGATGCGGCGGTAACATATGCACAAGAGAGAGTGCAATTTGGCAAGCCTATATCAAAATTTCAAGGTATTCGCTGGATGATAGCCGATATGGCGGTCCAGATCGAAGCAGCAAGACTCCTCACATTCAATGCTGCATCTATGAAAGACAGAGGAGAAAGATTTACACGAGAGGCATCTATGGCAAAACTATTTGCATCTGAGACTGCCAACAGGTCTGCATATAAAGCAATTCAGATTCACGGCGGGTATGGATATAGCAAGGAATATCCCGTAGAGAGATACTACCGTGATGCCAGAGTATTAACTATCTATGAAGGAACCTCAGAAGTGCAAAGAATTGTCATAGCCAACAATACAATTGAATAGTAGACTTATAACCTTATTTGTTTTATTTTAGCTTCAAAAACTCTCCTTCTCTCAATTCTTCTGCTTCTATTCCAACGATGTGCCGCAAGAATTTGAATGAGAGTAGCATATTTCAAATCGACATTTTTAAGACCAATCTCATTGTATAAATTAAAAAATCATGTTAAATAAATATTTTTTAAAAGTTTGATGTTCTCGCAAAAGACTTTTTAGAACTAAGCCCCGAGATGTCCGGGAACTTTTTTGACAAGATTGACAGGATTAACAAGATTTTTTTATATTTTTTATATCCCCTCGACAAGCTCGGGGCCTGAGACGTGTCAGCTAGCTCACCTCGTGCCGCCTGTCGAAGGCCAGAACATCCCGTCTATCCTGTCTAAAACAGGAAATTCCCATACTATCGAGTTAGTCAATGTTAGTGGCTAATAAGAAAATCAAAATGTAATGGCTGATCAGAATAAAAAACAAAACTCTTTGCTGTTATCCGTCAGATGGTGGACGGTATTGGCCATCATTATGATCATACCGTGCCTCCCTTTTACTCAGCTCATCGCACAAGAAAGGGTCAGGAAACCTGCCGTGGCTGGTTATTTCTACCCAAAGGATAAAGAAGAGTTAACAAAAACAGTTGATGATTTCATTTCAAATGTCAAACACAAGCAAATAGATGGCAAAATCTTAGGCCTTATGTCCCCTCATGCCGGATATGTCTTCTCAGGTCAGGTAGCTGCATATTCCTACAGTCAAATCAAGGATAGGCAGTATGATACAGTAATAATCTTTGGACCAAGTCATCACGTTTATCTCAAAGGTGCGTCAGTAGGTAACTGGGATGCCTATGCAACCCCTCTGGGAAAGGTAAAAGTAAACAAGGAAATGGTTAACGCCCTTCTCAGCATAGGGGAACCCTTTCATTTTGTTGAGCAGGCCCATATAAGGGAACATTCTGTAGAGACACAGATTCCATTTCTGCAAAGGGTTTTAAAACGTTTCGATATTGTCCCCATTGTAATGGGACCCCTATCGCTCATTAATTGCAAAAAAATCAGCGAGGCCCTTGTAAAGATTGTGAAAAAAAGAAATGTCCTTTTTGTGGCATCATCCGATATGTCCCATTATCCAGACTACAGCAATGCAAATAATGTTGACCAAAACACCCTTTTTTTGATAAAGAAATACGACCCAAATCTGCTATTCACTTCAGAGAAAAAGGTACTTAAAAAAGGAATTCCAAACCTTTCTACCACCCTTTGCGGGTTGAGTTCAGTGGTAACAGTAATGATGACTGTCAAACAACTGGATGGAAATGCGGTAAAGATACTTCACTATGCAAATAGCGGTGATGTAGCTATTCATGGCCGCAGAGAAACCCGACGAGTCGTTGGATATGGAGCGGTAGCCTTTTACAAACAATAAAGATAAGGAAAATAAGCATGAACCCACTTGCTCAAGAATTAAATGAGAATATCAAAAAAGCCAATCCCCATATATATGATATGCTATCGAGGAAAGGAAAGAATCTTTACTTTCCCAAAGGCATTCTCTCGCAAGGTGCTGAGGCCAAGGAAAAGGCATTTAAATATAATGCTACCATAGGTATTGCCACAGAAAATGGAGTGCCTATGCACCTTCCTTCTATCATGTCATATATAAACTTACCGCCTCAGCAATCACTTAATTATGCGCCTTCTTTTGGCATACCGAAGCTCAGAGAGACCTGGCAGCAACTATTATTCTACAAAAACCCATCCCTCACTGGTAAAAAAATAAGTCTCCCAATCGTAACAAATGCCATAACCCATGGCCTCTCTGTTACTGCTGAGATGTGGATCGATGAAAGTGATGTTGTGCTACTTCCTGATAAGATCTGGGGGAACTATACCCTCATACTAACAGTTTTGCATGATGCACAGATCAAACAATACGGGCTTTTTTCATCACAGGGGGGATTCAATCTCACTGCATTTGAAGAGAGCCTTCGTCAAGAGGCGAAAGGAAGGGAAAAACTTGTGGTATTGTTAAATTTCCCTAACAATCCCACAGGATATACGCCAACAAAGGAAGAAGGAAAAAGGATTGCGGAGATTTTACTTAATCTGGCAGAAAAAGGCACCAACCTTGTAGTACTCTTAGATGATGCCTACTTTGGACTTTTTTATGATGATAATTCGATGAAAGAATCCCTTTTTGCATTACTTACCGGAATTCACCAGAGAATAATGGCCATAAAATTAGATGGTGGAACTAAGGAGAACTATGTGTGGGGACTGAGGGTGGGATTTATTACCTATGGCGCTTTATTAAAGAGCAATTCCAACAACTTCTACGATGCCCTTGAGAGAAAGACTGCCGGCGCTGTCAGGGGCAGCATATCAAACAGCCCTCACCTGAGCCAATCCATCCTCCTTGGCTCCCTTAATTCAGATAACTATAAAAAAGAAAAGGAAGAAAAATTCGCAATAATGCGCAACAGGGCAACCCGGGTTAAAGAAGTACTTGCAAATAAAAATTATAATGATGCCTGGGACGTATACCCTTTTAATTCAGGGTATTTTATGTGCCTCAGGCTTCGAACAGTGGATGCTGAAGAATTACGGCTTCATCTTTTAAACAAATACGGTGTAGGAGTAATCTCCCTGGGTAAAACAGATATACGAATAGCATTCTCCTGTGTTGAAGAAGAAAATATTCAAGATACTTTTGATATAATATTCCAGGGAATTAAGGATATTGAAATGACTTCTTAAAGTTAATTATTCACTAATAAAAGGAGAGACATATGGAAAAAGTGCCACAGAGAGTTGAAAGAAAAATGACAGAAATCTATGCTGACGCACCAGTTGCACAATACGGTAAAAGAAAAGCGGATTTTTCAACTATGGGAAGAAAAATAACAAATCAATTTAAAAACTTCCGAGAAATTGTGGTAGTAGAGGCATGCAGAACTCCCTACGGTCGATTAGGAGGAGTCCTTAAAAATTTTACAGCCATGGAACTCGGTGCCATGGCAATCCAGGAAGTCCTGAGACGAACCAACGGCAAGGTCAAGCCAGGGGATGTCGATTCTATCTTCATGGGACAGGTTGTACCAGCAGCGTGCGGACAGGTTCCTGGTAGGTCTGCTTCAATACTTGCAGGAATTCCTGAATCGGTCCCTACTATTACTGTCAACAAGGTCTGCTCTTCTGGAATTAAAACCATTGACCTGGCAACCCAGATGATTCAATTGGGAAGGGCCGAGATATGTATAGCTGGTGGACAGGAAAGTATGAGCAATTGCCCGTATGCCCTCACAGAAATGAGATGGGGTGTACGAATGGGACTTAAAAGCCGGCCGGCACTTGACCTGATGGTATATGATGGCTTATGGGATCCATTCTATGACAGACATATGGCTATTCACGGCTCAGAGGTTGGTGATGAATTTGGTTTCAGCCGTGAAGAGCAAGATGAATGGGCCTGCCATTCACAGATGGCAGCAGTTGAGGCCATGAAGGCTGGAAGATTGGATGATGAGACATTTCCAGTAGAGGCCAAAAAGGGTAAAGAGGCGGTTATTATTGACAAAGATGAACCGCCCAGGCCATATACCACAATGGAAGGACTGGCAAAATTACCCCCTGTTTTCGGACATACGAGCACGGTTACTGGCCAAGCAGGAAGTGTAACTGCCGGGAACGCCCCTGGCATCAATGATGGGGGAGATGTGTGTTTGATTATGAGCAGAGAAAAGGCGGATGAACTTGGATTGAAGCCTTTGTTCACTATATTAGATTATGCTGAAGTCTCTCAACCCACAAAGGATATTGCCACTGTTCCGGGACTGTCCATTAAAAAGGTGCTGGAACAGAATGATATGACGATTGACCAAATTGACCTTATCGAAATCAATGAAGCTTTCGCAGCTGTTGTATTAGTCAGCGCTCAAACAATTCTGGGGCTCACCAAGGAGCAGATGTTTGAGAAGGTTAATGTTAACGGAAGCGCTATTGCCTATGGCCATCCTATCGGAGCAACAGGAGCGAGAATAGTTATGACACTTGCATACGAGTTGAGGAGAAGAGGCGGCGGAATTGGCATATGTGGTATCTGTTCGGGTTCTGCCCAGGGAGATGCTATGCTTATAAAAGTCGAGTCCTAAAAAACCCATTTTCCTCACCGCGACATTTATTACTGCCCCGCCGCTAATAAACTGGCCTTTTTGGTTGTCTCTTTCAATCGTAACGCAAGGGTTTTAATCACGCTCTTTAACTTTGGCAATAATCATTCATATTTCTTTTCCAGTCTCTCTTTGTCCAAAATGCCTCGTCGCACCACACCCTCTGATAGTACAAAGGCTGTACGCAATTGCTGTGCCTTTAACCCAGATTATGCATAAGGCATCGTCACGAGGATTGAAAAACCTCAGCGAAACGAGAAGCTGGAGCGATTTTGTGCCGAAGGCATAGTTATAACTATGGTGAGAAGCAAAATCGTGAAACGAGCGTTGCACCAAGGTTTTTCAGGTCGCAGTAAGTGTCTACTGCATAATCCGGGTTTAATTTGTCCAGAATAAATTTCCCTTTACGAGTAACTGATCTTACAATCCAGGTAAAAATATGATAGACATTGTACATCCATAAAATCGTAGGCGTTCACGGGTTCAAAGGTTCAAGGCTTGCCCGCCTCAGGCGGGTTACATTCTCATCCCCGGACTCCATTCTGGATGCGTATTTACGACAAAAGCGTCAGCTTCGTCAGTCCCAACGGTGAACGTTTACATCTAATACAACCATCAGGCACATGCAATTATCAGAATTTGTTGAGCAAATAAAAAAATCAGAAGATCTTGGTCCTCAGATAGTGTATCATCGCTATCTTTCTCACCAAGACCCTCAATACAATCAGAGCACGCCCTTCTCTCAAAACATTTTAGATCTCCTTCAAAAATGTAATATCAAAGCGTTGTATGCTCACCAAACCGAGGCCATCGGGAAATTACAAGCAGGTAAAGATATCGTAGTATCTACCCCTACTGCCAGTGGGAAAAGCCTTATCTATAATATTGGTGTCATTGAAACAATATTACAAACGCCAGCAGCACGAGCCCTCTACATCTTTCCCCTTAAAGCCCTGGAGCAAGATCAGCTAAAAAATCTCAATAACTTTACCTCCGGGCTCCAGAAAGTCCGTATCAGTGCAGCCATTTATGATGGCGATACATCAACAGGCGACAGGAAGAGGATTAAAGAGAAGGTTCCAAATATCATCCTAACTAATCCTGATATGCTCCATATAGGCATTCTTGCCTATCACGAAACATGGTCTGAGTTTTTTTCTAATCTGGCCTTTGTGATTATTGATGAAGTTCATACGTATCGAGGAATTTTCGGCTCACATCTTGCACAGATATTGAGAAGATTAAAAAGAATTTGCCTTCTGTATAATACCACACCACAATTTATCCTTTCCTCAGCCACTATCCAAAATCCGCATGATTTTGGTACAAGTCTCATAGAGAAAAAATTAGATGTGATTTCTCACAGCGGTGCACCTAAATCCGGTCAGTATTTTATGTTTCTCAATCCCTTGACCAGTACCAATTTTTTAGCCACGCAATTATTTATACAATGTCTCAACGCTCACTTCAGAACCATTGTATTTACCCAGTCCAGAAAGGTCACCGAACTCATTCATATGTGGGTTAAACAACTGGCGCCAGATTTAAAGGAAAAGGTCAGCTCATATAGAGCTGGATTTTTACCTGAGGAACGCCGTTTAATTGAAAAAAGGCTCACAAATGGAAATCTACTTGGTGTTATATCGACAAGTGCCCTGGAGATGGGAATTGATATAGGGTATCTGGATGTATGTATATTAGTTGGATACCCGGGAACAATTATTAATACCTGGCAAAGAGGAGGAAGAGTAGGACGCTCCGGGAGAGACTCCCTGGTAATTCTGGTTGCCAATCAAGATGCCTTGGATCAATACTTTATGAAACATCCAGCTTCCTTTTTTGACCAATCCTTTGAAGCCGCAGTCATTGACCCAGACAATGCCCATATTATGCAGGCCCATTTACCCTGTGCAGCAGCAGAAAACCCTCTCACCTTGCAGGATAGCCAATTCTGGCATAATGATCTCATTGATCATTGTAATTTCTTAGAATCGGTTGGTGAGCTTAGCAGAACAAGTGAAGGTAAACAGATATGGTTTGCGACCAAAAAAAGGCCACATCTGAGGGTAAACATACGCTCAATTGGTGAAAGTTACACCATATTTGATGCGAAAACAGGAAAGGCGATAGGAACCGTTGATGGAATACGAGCCTTCAAGGAGTGTCATCCGGGTGCAATATATCTTCATAGGGCCAGCCCATATCTCGTAGAGAAATTACTGATCGGCAAAAAAAACATTATTGCCCAGCACACAGAACTGAAATATTTTACCCGGATACGATCGGAAAAAGAAACCGAGATTATCAACATTACCAAAAGCCAGCCAAAAGGGCAATTTGTTGTGAAACTTGGAAATCTTACAGTGACGGAAACAATAACAGGGTATGAGAAAAGGAGGACTCCGGGCCAGGAATTGATTGGTCTATTCCCGCTTGAGCTTCCTCCCCAGACATTTGAGACGGTAGGTCTGTGGTTTATTATTGAGGATAGTATCAAGAAAATGATAAACGATAAAGGGTACCACTTTATGGGGGGTATTCATGCCATAGAACACGCAGCCATTAGTCTCTTTCCCATTTTTGCATTATGTGATAGAAATGATCTTGGAGGAATATCATACCCATTTCACCCTCAGGTAGAAAAATCAGCTATATTTATTTATGATTCCTATCCAGGGGGTGTAGGGCTTGCACAGAGGGGTTTCGATATAATCCTGGATCTGTTAAGTCAGACCCTGGAGCTTATTAAAAGCTGTCCTTGTGAGCATGGCTGCCCCTCATGCATATATTCGCCAAAGTGTGGTTCAGGCAATAAGCCCTTAGATAAAAACGCTGCAATACTGATTTTACAGGCCCTGACAGGCGTAATACCTTTGTCAGATATTCCTGCTATTGCAGGAGAGGAAAAAAAAGATTCTCTCTTTCCGGTACATAACGAAATGGTAGCTAAAGTGGTGGATAAAAAAAAGATTTGTTATTTTGATTTAGAGACGCAGAAGTCAGCTCAAGACGTAGGTGGGTGGCAGAACACACATTTAATGATGGTATCTGTGGCTGTAATTTTCGACAGCATGGATGAACGTTTCTATACCTTCACAGAAGATCAAATAGATGCGCTCATCAAACACCTCGCCACAGCTGATCTTGTGGTTGGTTTTAATTGTAAAAGATTTGATTATGGAGTGCTTGCACCCTACACGAGCCACAACTTACATACCATGCAGACATTTGATATACTTGAGGATATCTACAATAGGCTTGGATACAGGTTAAGTCTTGATCATCTGTCTCAAGAGACCCTCAATAAAGGAAAATCAGCGGATGGGCTCAAGGCCCTGGAATGGTTCAAGGCAGGGAAAATAAAAAAATTAACTGACTATTGCAAACAGGATGTTATACTAACCAGAGACCTTTTCCTGTATGGTCTGGAAAATGGATACCTTGTCTATCGAAATAAAAATCAAAATGAAAGGCTGCGATTGTTAGTCGACTGGGATATTAATAAAATAATAGAGGGATTAAGGGATTGAGGGATTAAACAAAACTACACTGATCTTGGTACGTTGCAAAAACTCCGATATATGTAACTAAATAGTGCCTGAACGAAAAGTCACGTTCAGGCCAAATCCGAATATCGAAATTCGAAATTCGAAACAAATTTGCATATCAAATGACAAAATGACCTAAAATAGCTCATTGAAAGCATGGCGTTTTTGTCATTGGAACATTCGTGCTTTGGTCATTGTTTCGGATTTCGTGCTTAGCATTTCGAATTTTTGACCGAAAAAACAAGGTTTTCGGTCAAGCACTAAATAGGGGGGGGTAAAGCCATGTTTGGCCTGGGTACAACAGAGCTGCTTATTATTGGGGGCATTATCTTGCTCATCTTTGGTGCCAAGAGATTACCAGAAATTGGCAAGGGTCTCGGAGGTGCTATAAAGGAATTCAGAAAGGTGAAACAGGATATAACTCCGAATGATGCCAAAGAAAGCGCAAAGGAAAAACACAAAGAGGGAACGTCCATAGAAAATACATTGATCGAAAAGGTAGTGAAAGAAGTGCCGGTGGTCAAAAAAGGCCTTGCAATTAAGAAAAAAGCAGAAAAGATAACAAAGATTATTAAATAGAGGATGCACTCTCTAAAACAGCCATCATTTCCTTATGAATCCTTCCATTGGATGCCAAAATAGATGGAGATTCAAGGAAATAGTTGTTCCCGCCCATATCTGTTACAATCCCACCTGCCTCCTCTACGAGCAACCATCCTGCTGCAATATCCCAGGGATTTAATTTGAGCTCCCAGAATCCATCAAAGCGCCCTGCTGCAACATATGCAAGGTCCAGCGCTGCTGAGCCTGCCCTTCGAATAGCCTGTGCCTTGAGGATCATTTCATTAAAGTAATTTAGATTATTGTGGCTGTCTTCCCGAATATCATACGGGAACCCGGTAGCCAAAAGGCTTTTGATTGTTTCGGGAGTATTCGACACATGGATTTCTCTGTCATTTAAAAAAGCCCCCTTCCCTTTTTCTGCCACAAACATTTCATCGAGCATAGGATCATACACAATGCCTACAATCATGGTATTAAGCCTCTCAAGTGCGATAGAAACACAAAAATAGGGATAGCCATGGGCATAATTAGTAGTTCCATCCAGAGGGTCTATAATCCATCTGAAATCAGATCCGCTATCTATCTCGGTAAATTCTTCCGCCAGGATATCATGATCGGGAAAGAGGGTAGTTATTTTGGAGGTGATCATCTCTTCAGAGATTTTATCTACTTCTGTTACCAGATTAATCTCTCCCTTATAATGTATTGTATGTACTGAATTAAGCTTATTCTTGACAAATATCCCTACTTCTCGTGCTATTTCTATTGCACACTCTTTGAAATCGTTCATCCGGTATTATTCTTCCCTTAAGATGCGTATCATCACCATGAAATAATTATACATGTGTGTAATCATATTCTGGCTGGCCAGGGCAAGGATAACCTGTTTTAAAAACTTGACCGTTGTCGTCCTCATATCGTCAAAGCGTGCCCAAAATCCCGGCCCAGAGTTATGCACCTCGCTTAATTGAACAATGCTGTGCTCTGTAAATACCTTTTTCATCATGCTCTTATCTACAAAATGGTAGCCAAGGGCCTCTGCAACCTTCTCCCCGATATAACTGCCCTCGCTGTAGATTTCTCTGGATATGGTTATCACTGGCAGTTGTTCCACCCCCTTGTTTTTTTCGAGATAATGCCTTAAATTTCAAAAGATATCAAGGTTTTTCACGCAGAATGGCCTATCAGCAACTACGAACTTACATCTTTACGGGTAGCCCGTAATTTACAGTAGGGGTGAATATTTTGATATTTTTTTCTTTGGCGATGGTATGCGTATGGGAGGTCTTGGAAGCTTTATGATCCTGCATCGCCAAACACTGAGCTAAAGTCCTTTGGACTCTTTATTGAAGGCGTTGGAGAAGATTCAGGAGCTATAATTCCACGCCGTATGATACGGGTTATAATAGGGCTTAGCTTTCTTCGACCTGACATCCATCTGGATATGAGGGCGGTTATTATAAAACCCAGAATAAAGCCAGCAAGGCTTAAGAGCGCGGTAGCACTCGTTTGACTAATGGCCAATCTCGTGCTTAAACCCTCACCCATAGAAGCCCCTGAAATCAGGCCTACTACTGGTATCAAATAGAGAATTGCAGCACTTTTCATTATTGTCCCTGAGCTGAGGTGTATGGAAACCAGATCACCCACTCCTGCCCCAGCCCTGTTTATAGCCTTGATGGTCATCTCGGAATTGGATCCAAACGTGACACGGCATGAATCGCAATTAGAATCCGCATCATTTCTATCGGTTTCCACCTGCGCCCATCCATCCTCGGTAATGCTGGTGACCAGACCCTTTTCTTGTGCCATGTTTCACTCCTTTGTAGACCTACAATTCCTGTATGTTACGATACATATCAACAATCAGTTGTCAATACAATTTTCATACAATACCTTTTCAATTGACCACTTTTGGAAATTATCCTATACTTCCCTCACCCGAGAAGAACCACTATGCCTGCTCTGATATATTGCTGGCGCCAGGGCTCTATCTTTGCAAAATTTGGTAATTTTTAGCATCCTAATAGCAAGGGTTGGCTTTAAAACCCACCCTCTTTAAAAAAATATAAGTTATGTAAAGCTCTCAACACTAACACAGAAAAAAGGAGTCACTATGTATCGATACAATCGGCTTTTGGTTGGGGTTTCATTTGTTAACCAGGACGGAGCCTCTATTCGCTATGCAGGCCTCATCAGCAGACTGGCAAAATCCGAAAAGATCACCTTTCTCCATGTTGTGAGCACAGCAGATATTCCGGATGAACTCCGTACTGAGTATCCGGATCTTTTTCAGCCAGTTGATGAGTATGCACGGCACGAAATGGAAGCCCTTGTCAATAAATACTTTGATGGTCACCCGGAAACCCAGATCGACTATGAGGTCGTGGAAGGCTCACCCTTGATAGAGTTTTTACGCCGGGCGAAAGAGCATGAAATCGATTTGATCATCATGCGCAAGCGAAAAATACCCTCTGCGAGCGGGACCCTCTTTGAAAAACTTGCCCGAAAGGCACCCTGCTCTGTGCTCTTTGTCCCAGAGGGAACCACAACATGGTTTACCAACATCCTTGTCCCTGTGGATTTTTCAGAAAACTCAGTGGACGCAATGGAGGCGGCAGTTGTGCTCGCCAATGTTTCTGAGGGAATAGATCAAATAACCTGTCTTTATGTATATAGCGTTCCTATGGGATACTACAAGACGGGTAAGAGCTATGATCAGTTTGCCGAGATCATGAAAGGGCATGCTGAGAAGGACTATGCTGAATTTATTAATAAAATAGATTTAAAGGGCCTCACCGCAGTCCCCCTTTTCCACCTTGAGAAAAAGGCATCCAATGGCATTGAAGATGTTATTACTACGCGTGAACGATGCCTGGTGGTTATCGGCGCACGTGGAAGAAGGGCTGCTGCCGGTGTACTGCTCGGAAGTGTGGCAGAGCACCTGATCCATACGACAACATCTCCCTTGCTTGCCGTAAAGAAAAAGGGAGAAGGAATGAGTATTCTGGATGCATTGCTCAAGCTTTAGACAGAATTAATATGTGGGAGGATTCAAAAGGGCAGTTTTTTATCACACCACTAACAAGGATAGGCTTTTTTGAAAAAAAGCCCATCCTTGCTTCCTGCTACCCGAGATCTGGCTTTGAGCCTGCCTCTCATTACAGAATTCGATGCGAGTGGAACGTACCTGATACCGCCTTTATGATATTTTGCTACTTGACGAATCTCAGATGCGTGTGAGCGCAGGCCTTGCTCGATACATGCCAGAATTCGCTGAAGCAATGTAAATCACCCCCTTCCCTTCCTTAATTGCTCTGCGCTATCTTTACCCCGCTTGCACCGTGAAATTCACGACAGTAACAGCGAATAGTATTTCACTGGGAAGCTATCAGCTATACCCTCCGCATCATTCATTTTCCCAGATGGCGTGTTAAAAAAAAGAGCATTGTCATCAAAAAAATGGTAGAGGCAGTACATCTAAAAGGGGCTCACGGATTATAAAAAAATTTCGTGTATAAAATACAATTACTCAAGAGGTGTGTGTTGGCTGATACATCACAGAAACAACATCAAGAAAACTCATTTTCCAGATTAGCATGGAAAGCAGGGGCAGCCACGTTATGCCGTCTCGTCCTAAATACGGCGCGACGTTTTGCCTATCCCTTTGCCCCTGCGTTAAGCCGGGGATTAGGAGTTCACCTAACCGCAGTCACCTCCTTAATCGCAATCAATCAGGCAACGGGTATCATCGGCATCTTTTCTGGGCCTCTGGCGGATCGTTTTGGCTATCGGCTTATGATGCTCGCTGGTCTTGTGATGCTCGTCGTCGGTATGCTTGCAGGAGGTTTTTTACCCTTCTACAGTGTTATCCTGCTGACCTTTTTTTTAGCGGGGCTGGCGAAAACGGTGTTTGATCCTGCCCTTCAGGCCTATGTGGGTGAACGAGTGCCCTTTCAAAAACGAGGGCTGGTTATTGGCCTTCTCGAGTTTAGCTGGGCAGGAAGCACCCTTGTGGGAATCCCTGGCATTGCGCTTCTCATCGATCGGCTGGGATGGCGTTCCCCCTTTTTCGTCTTAGGTGGATTGGGGATTTTCGGTATACTGTCACTCATAATCCTTATCCCCGGGGATAAAAGAAAAACAGACACCCACCACACCTCTTTCAGTGTGCTGAATGCCTTGAGACAGCTCTCTCAACAACGGGCACCCTTAGGCACCCTCGGCTTTGCGTTTTTATTCGGCATTGCTAATGATAATCTTTTTGTCGTATATGGGGCGTGGCTTGAGCAATCATTCAGCCTGAGCATTGTCGCCCTGGGAATGGGAACAAGCATAATTGGAGCGGCCGAATTATTAGGGGAAAGCCTGACCGCTTCTTTTGCTGACCGGATGGGATTAAAGCGCTCCATCATTATTGGCATTATTCTCTCTGCGATGTGCTACGGGATATTACCCTTCTCATCTCAAACCTTACCCCTTGCCTTTACTAGCCTTTTTGTTCTGTTTTTAATCTTTGAATTTACCATTGTCTCGTCGTTATCTCTGTCTACCGAATTGTTACCCACATCGCGAGCTACAATGATGTCTGGTTTCTTTGCAGCAGCTGGTTTAGGACGCGTCATCGGCTCATTAATAGGAAGCCATATCTGGCTGGCAGGTGGGATACTGGCAACCGGGCTTGTATCAGGAGTAATTTGTATAGTGGCGCTCGTATCTTTTGTGTGGGGATTACAGGGACGGCTTCGATAACCTCTGTGCTTGACAGGCATTACCTCATCTCGTAACCCGTAAGATTCGCTCTCAACTATTCGCTATCAGCTATGAGCTAAGCCATATACTGGCTTTCTTTCCGTGACAAATATTACCCACAGGCGTAAGCTTGCAACATTATAACTAAGCCCTTTAAGGAGGGTATTATGCTTGCCCCGTGCAATGCGAAGCCTATTTCACTGGGGCCTGCCCCGTGCAATGCGAAGCCTATTTCACTGGGGCCTGCCCCGTGGAATGAAATTCGACCTAAAAAGACCCTTCCCCAGGCATACCTGTTGTTCCATTATGGAAAAATTCCTGCAACCTTAGCTGTACTATTTCACTGTGGATCTGCAATTCCAACATGAGGTTTTTTCAAAAAAGCTCCACCAACGTAGTGTTAGTGGAGCTTTTTTACTTCTATTCTGGTGAATGATACTTACTGGTAAGTAAAAAACAGAACATGAGTCAAACGAAGATCTGACTCGTATAGAGCTTGCGGCCAAAATTCCCATCAAACACGAAGTTGAGGAATTACCATTAAAAGAGGCGAATCTGGCGTTGCTTGAGTTGAAGGAGCAAAAGATTCGGGGAGCAAGGGTTTTAAGTATATATTCGTAATATAGGAGAATTGATTTTATATTCGGGACAAACTCAATAGTTTATGATGATAATATTATAAATCTTTGAATGACAATACAAAACTTTTAGAAACTGGGCCTCGCATAAAGCCGGAGAAATGAAGCCTGTTTAAACCAGTCATATCAAATCATCTTTTTATCCAAACTCTAATACTATTGCGGCTTAGTTCAATTATATATTGTGTGTCAGCTGTGTAACACGCGCTTCCTATGTTAAGAATCTTTTTCATTTCTCCTCCTTTAGATTTTAACATTATAGAGAACATATTCACCAGACTTACCTTTTAATTTGGTACGATACATTTTTTGGGTCTCCACCAAACCTTGTATTTCCTCATTGGCTGATTCGGAGATCAGCAGTTGTGTGCCGAAATCCTTATTCGCAGTTTCTATCCGACTTGCCATATTAACTGCGTCTCCTATAGCGGAGATTTTGCTCATCATGCCCGTATCAAAATTACCGACAATCACTTTTCCAAAGTTAATTCCTGCTCTGATCACAAAAGACCGATCATACATTTGATAGAGATATTCGTTAAACTGCATCAAAGCTGTGTGGTAACAGCTCAATAAATAGGGGAAACTTCGACATTCGGTAATGCCCTATTTATGGGTGGAGCAGTTCCCAGCTCAAGGATATAGAAAGAGAATACCAGAAGATAGAAGTTTTTCAAAGTTATTTTA
>Ga0233412_10000999_pt1 | contig 15503 bp, 14 predicted proteins | sample Na_anoxic_4_MG_FD_180667 | JGI IMG/M metagenome (GOLD analysis project Ga0233412, IMG submission 180667) | Seawater microbial communities from Saanich Inlet, British Columbia, Canada - Na_anoxic_4_MG | ecosystem: Environmental > Aquatic > Marine > Inlet | place: Canada: British Columbia...
TGTTTAGCGTAAGTCAATTTTTAATTATATAAAAATTGCTTAGAATGTTTAGCGTAAGTCAATTTTTAATTATATAAAAATTGCTTAGAATGTTTAGCGTAAGTCAATTTTTAATTATATAAAAATTTGTGGTTTTAGGGCATACCAAAATAACAATCCCGCCATAACATGCCAAGAACCGTGTAATAACATGTATAAATTTTGACCACAAGACACAGTACCATACCTCCAACATAATATTGGTAGTATCCAAAATAAATACCACCATAATGGTAACTTAGTATAACATGCTAACAATATAATAGCCCCTGCAGGGAAAACAAAAAATGTATCAATCCACATTAAACACATTGTACAATGGCGATGTCCTTTATCAAACCATATTTGGTGTCCATGAAATATTGAACTAATTATTCCCATAATTGTTAATAAAAATATTGGTGTAGTTATTTTATATAGCATAATTGGTATAAAAAATATAATATTTGTCAAAAAAAATAATAACTTAAATATATTATTTGCACCTTGTAAATTACCCATATTTATTTCATTCCATTTTTTTATATCGTAAATACAATTAATTGCTCTTTTTGTCATAATTCTTATATCCATATAATATATATATTTATATATTTATATATTTAATAATGTATACCTATAATAATATATACCTACAATACTGTATAAAATAAATAAATAATTTATACACTGTATACATACATATCAATGATACAATTGAAGCAAGTAAACCAAATCCAAATGTCAGTAAGTTATATGTAAATTCCTTATTTATGTTTGTATTATCATATAAATAATTTTGTACTATCAAATTACCAAATAAGAAGGATGATAATATTATGTAACTAAGTAACAATATAAATTTAATAATGAAATCTATTCTTAAACAATATGGACATGTATTATCTAGTTCATTATCTAATTCATCGTCTAAAAAGAACGGATTATATATATTTATCATATTAATGCTCGACTTTATAAAATTATGTCGACATATAGTACATTTTTCAAAATTAACCTGTTTTCTAATTTTTATAAAACATTCATTACATAATGGTGCTTTGCATTTACATGGACTATAATCAATTGTTTTTTCAAAGCAAACATAACATTCTGGTATCATTTCTGATAATTTTTCAAGTCTTTCATCGTATACATATGGACTTCTTTTATCATTAATTAATGGATTTATTGTATAATTACACTTATCCTTTTTAAATACTACCATATAATCACTTTTTGATTCATCAGAAGTAGATGACCATTCATCATCAGAAATTACAGCTAAAACATCATTATCATCATCATATCTGGATGTATAATTTATATCTATATTAACAACATTTTGGTTGTTTTCCATAATAATTTTATTATATTATACTTTAAGCTATATTGTATATATTACTATACATAATTATATATTTAAAGTTTTTTTTTTAAAATATAAATATGACTGATAATTATCAAGAATTAAATCAAAAAGTAGTTATTATTTATGCAATGGCAAAAACTGTTAAAATTATTACGGTAATAGATTTTTTAGCATCATTTGTATTTATATTCTATTCACCGTTTTATCTAATTCCTGTTTGTATATCTATATTGGGTTTAATTGGTGCAAAATATTATAAAAAATGGATAATATTAACATATTCTATTTTATCAATAGTTTCTTTTATTATAAAGACAGTTGGTTTATGTTATCTAAAAACAGAGGATGATGATTGGAAACCAATAGATTATGTAATAATTTTATTTTCTGCAATATTTGAATTATATCTTTTTACATATTTAATAAGATTTTTTAATAGATTAAATAATTTAGGGAATAATGAATATGATGAATTAAAAAGTGCACACCGTCAACAAATACAGTATATATATTGGTAAAAATTGATTTTTTGATAAAATAATTAACTTAATATTACCAGCACAATAACATAAGCTCAAAATGCAAATATTTCTTAAAAATTTTGATGGCAAAACATTAGCATTAGAAGTTGAACCAACAACATATGTACATGAACTTAAAAATATAATTTATATGAAAACTGGTATACCTCTAAAAGTACAAAGATTAATATTTTCCTCACGTGAATTATCTAATTATAGAACAATGTCTGACTACAATATATTATCTGAATCAACTATATCAATGGTATTTAGACTTTTATCTGGTGGATTAATTTTTGTAAAATATAATAGTAAAATTTACAGAGTACCAGTAAAGTTATCTGGATTTGAAGTTAATTCTTCTACAAATGATATTTTATGTAAATTAATAAATAATGAAAAGAAAATTAATGATGATTGTAAGATTAACAAAAAGTTTTATCTCACATATAAGGGATATAATAATGGAATGACTACATTAGATCCATATGCATCATTATGTACTTATGGTGTACTAGCAGCATCAATATCAAATAAAAAATCGACATTAAATTTAATTACCTTAGATGTATGGTAAAAAAAAGTTTTATACCAAATATCTTGTTTTTCCACATAATTATTACGTACTTATGGTGTACTAGCAGCATCAATACCAAATAAAAAATCGACATTAAATTTATTTTTAAAATTATTTTTAAAAATAAATTATTATTGAGTGAATATAATTCAATAATTAATTATTAATTCTGTATTTTGATGTTACTCTAAGGTATATTTTTATTAAACTTTTCCTTTTCTTATTTTCATCATTTGGATTACTATCTCTACCAATTTCACTATTAATAGATGATATTTTATAATTATTAACATTATTTTCATTTAATTTAACAGGATTACTCATAGTCCCTGTTCCCTGTGGTGTTGTATCATCACCATCGTAATTTGCAACAAATGTATCTACTGCATATTCACCACTTTCTGGTATAGATGTATCATTTGTTAAATCATCTTCTATTGCTGTTTTAAAAACATCATCTGGAATTTTATCAACATACTTCATTATATTATTATATGCATCTGTCATTTCTACTGCATTTGGTAATTTTTGATTTAATTTATCCGGACTAAGTAATGTATTATATTTTAAAAGATCATTTGTAATTACGCCAACCATTTCAACATTATTTAGAAATAATTTTGTTTCTTCTTCTGTTGTGTAATCTGTATTTCTGAAATAACCGTCATAAAAACCTGTATCTTTTTCTTTTATTGGTAAAAATAAATCAGATGCTTTTGGAAATTGTATATATTTATTTACCAAAAATTTACCACTTGTTTTTGACCAATTTAGTGCTTCTTCAGCCATTGCAATAGCCAACGATAATTTATTAGAACCATTAAAATCCTTTTTTATTATTAAATTTTTTAATCCATCTCTTGTAATATAAACAGGAATTACAAATTGTAATTTATATCTATCAATCTGTTTTTTCTTTGTTTTCTTCTTTTTATTTGGTTTTGTAGTATGTCCACCTACATATTCAATTAATGAATCAACTGTGAATTTATCATATACATCCATTAGTGACCAACCAGGTTGAACATTAATAACATTGTTTGACCAACCATATTCAGTAATATTAACCATACTTCTAATATCCCAATGAGTAATTCCTTTTTGATGATTCGAATTTTCATATGTAGTTGGATTTGAATTCATACTATTTATATTATTTCTTGCACCAGGTGCAGTTGTTATAAAATAATATGGTGTTGGTACACCAATGTCTGGATTTTCAATAACTGTCATAACTTTTCCTTGCTGAATATTTTGGAATGGTGATAAATTTGAAAATGATCTTGGATCAATAAAATATTTTGAAACACCAATATCCTGTTTATCATACAATACTAACCCAGAACCTATTGTTGGTAAATACCATTCAACAAGATCACCATTACTATTAACATACTTGCTATTTACACCAGGTAAACCTAAATTAATTCTAGTAGATTCAGTAAGATATGTGTTATCTTGAACATTATTTAAACAACAATTCTGATCAATCTCAATTTTTTCAATCTTTTTCTTTATAATTTCTATTTCTTTATAGATACATTTAATAATACTACAGCTCATATATAATAATATAATATATTTATTATTATTATTTTAAAATTTAATATACCCAAATTTATTATTTTAAAATTAGATCAATATCATTGATAAATATACCTAAATTGATTATTTCTTGATCCAATAATTTGTATAATTTTAATTCTATTAATGAAAATCTTTTATATTCTAATTTGTTTAATGTTAATTTATTCTTTATCAATATAGATTTTTCATCTAATTTAATATCAAGCATATTTAGCAATTGATTATTTATAATTTCAACATCATACAATATTTTAAAACTAGGGAAATATAATACCATATGAATTGATTTATCTTTACTTTCTCTAATATCAAATATATATGCCTCAAATGTATTATCTTCACAATATTCTAAATGTTCTAATATTTTAATTTTATTTATTTCTCTTTCTAATTTTTTGATTTTACTATTCACATTATTTATATGATCGCAATTAGGCTTATAATGTATAAAATTCTCATTATTTATAATCATATTTAATAAATTATGAACATGTATATCAACTTCTCTTCTAATTGGTGATGTAAAATGAGTATAATAATACATATCTAATCCAAAATGATAATATTTATTGTCTTCAACCAAATCACTAGTTATATATTCTGCTTTATTTGAATTTAATATATTTACCATTTTTTGCATCTTATCATCAATATTTTTATATTCTATCTTTTTTATTTTTTCTTTGTGGATTCTCATTATAGGTATATTTCCTTTTAATTTATCTTGATTAAATATTAAAAATTTTGCAACATAATGATTGGCTAATATCATAAAAACTTCAACCATCTCATGTGTGGTCCATTTTTTATTGATATAATTTAAATATTTTTTACCAAATTCTTTACTTAATTTAAATATTTGTTTGGTTTTGAATGTAATATCTGCTTCATCATATGTATATGCTTTCGTTGATTTAATAATATTTTTCTCAATTTTAGTTTCAATAATTTCATTATTCTTATAATATAACCAAATAGTAAATACTAATTTTCTTTTTCCTGGATGTAATGAACATATATCTGTTGCTAATATATCTGGAATCATATTTATTTGTCTATTTGGTAAATATATACTTGTATGTCGGTCTGATATAATATTATCTAATTCAAAATATCTTATATATGTACTTACATCAGAGATATGAATTCCTATTCTATTATTTTTAATATCATGTGATAATACATCATCAATATCCTTACATCCAAATGGATCAATTGAATAAAATTCTAAACCACTATTTGTTAAATCATCATATTTATCTTTACATAATTCAATAAATAAGTCATTATCGAAGTTCTTTTCTAATTTAAACTTGAGTTTAGATTTATATAGATCATATTTATGTAATAATATATTATATTTATTATTAATATCATTAATTGGACCAACCATCTGTACAATCTCACCTTTTGGTGATTTGTTATTCCAATTTAAAAATTTAATAGTACAATACTGATTTATAATTATTTCTTTATTTTTTAATAATTTTTTCTTTACTTTTGAAGCTACATAAAATATTGGATAATATTTATCAAAAGGTTTAAATTGAAATATTTCAATTCCTCTTTTATTATATCCATATTTGTATTTAGATTTAATAACTAATATCCCAGAAATTACTTTATTATTAATATTTGATTTTATTACTTTTTTTATTGATTTCAAATCATCTGATAATTCAACCATATCACCATTAAAACACTTACCTATATTATTAAAATTCTCTATTGTAATAATATTATTACTGTTACTACTTTCAATTATATCTGCCAATGTATATTTTCTATTTTTAATATTGATTATTCCTATCATTATTAATTTATAATATATTTCTAATCTATTCCTTTTATTATACTATTTAAATAATATTAAATCATTTTTTATTATTTAAAGTATAATTAAAATATATTATTATATGAATGTTCCAATAAATTTCTGTGTATTGGATAATAGAGATAAAAAACAACTTGGTCAGGCGACCGCAAGTGGTTATAAAAAATCTGAAATTAAAAAGGAATTAAACAAATCTATTTTAAAAAATGATATTGTTAAAACATGTGATTTATCAGCAGAATTACTTGCATCTGGATGTGGGAATATGATATGGGATATCATTTTAGAAATATCTTCAAATTATATTAATAATCCGAAAATATTTTCATGGTTATTATTTAATTATCAAAAATACAAAAAAATTGAGAATTTATTTATTAAAAAAATAGAAATAAGAAATAACCAAGAAATAAGAAATATTATTGCTGATGTATCTGTAATATTATGTATGCATGATAAAGATAAAAAAAGATTCAAAAGTTTACCAGTTGTATATGACGATGATTTTTTAAATAAGAATATATCAAAAAATATAGTTATGAAAGATTTTTTAATTGGACATCATATGTCTGATTATGATCAAACGGAAGTAAAAATTGCAATTAATGAAATTGCATATTATTTAAAAAAAACGAATACACCACTTAGAAATGCGATATATTGGTATTTGTGGTTAGTAAAATTAGAAAAATTTAAAAAAAAAAATAAAATTAATTTTGATTGTAAAGAAAGAAAAATAGATAACATTTCTAGTAAACATTCAAAAGATTGGATTTGGCTATTATGGCTTGTTATATTGGATGTAGCAAAAGAAAAAAATAAAATAATTTTACAAGAGATTAGCTCAATATTTTTATTATTTGTATTAGATTATAAAGTTGGATCAAAAACAAGTCGAAAAAATTTAATTTTTAATGCAATGTATATTATTAAAGAAAAGTGTGATTGGAATAAACCATTAGTAAAAAAATACAGCGTTAGGATACAAGCATGTGCAAATATAAATTCTATTTACAGAGATATACTTCTTAATATAGTTAGAAATTCACAAAATGATTCACAACATTATGAATTAATATATAAAACTTTAAAAGATTCTGTCATAAAGATAAATAAAAAATTATTAGATTCAGAAAAAACAAAAGAGAGAATGGAATATTTACATAATTTTATTCCAAAGAAATACCATGATAATATAATACATTATTTTACATAATGTTTATATAACACTAAATAAATAATCTTATTTTAAATATTTTATACTAAAATATTTTATTAGTATAAAGTAAGAGAATGTCAAATTCAGAAGATTGTATTTGTCCAGCTGATAGTATTTGCATGGAAAGATCTGAGATAGATAATAAACCATTTGATTTATTTAAAGGTAATATAAATGATGGACCAGTCAATGATATACAATTAGGTACTGAAATATTATTACCAATTATATTAGGTGTTTGTATTGGTATATTTATTTCATTTGAATTAAAAGATTGTAGAATAAATGATTTATTAGGAAATTATAGTGAACATAGTATACTTATTTTCGGAATTATTGGTGGTAGTATTGGTGCCTTAATAAGTGGATTATTAGTTGGATTTAATAAATATGTTAATACTTTTTTTAAAAATATTGATCCATTTCAAACTAAAACCATAAGAGACTGGAGTAGTTTTGCATTTAAAAAATTATTCATATTTTCAATACTATTATTTTTATTTGTTGATTTAAATATTGTAAAAACTGCTTTATATTATTTACAAACACCTTTAAAAATTATTATTTGTTTATATCTATTATGGTTAATATTATTATTTATAAATTTAGCAATTGATTTAGCAAAAGAAACAAAAGAAGATAATATTTTCATTAATTATTCAGATGTTTTTAATACATTTTTAAGATTAACACTATCTATTTCAGTGTTATTTGGATTATTCTTTTTTATACAAGGGTTTGATTATGAACTTAAAAGTATGATGAGTAAATCAGATAATAATAACTTAAATAAATTTCTTACGGCCCGCACCGCCTCCTCCGCCGCCTCCGCTGCCTTTATGTTGGTCCTGAAAATTAAAACAACAATTATTGGAAAGAAGAAAATATGGTTTGAAACTATTTTTGTTCTAATAATAATGATGATTGTTTTTATGGTTTTAAAATCATATACATATAATAAGTTTACCATAGAAGTAAGAAATACAATAAATAAAGAATTATTTAATGAAAGATGTGATCCATCATATAAAATAATAAATCAACCTGGATTAATAGAAACAACTTATGTTAATCATGATTATAAAAATAATTATGAAAAGGTTAATAAGAAAAAATTTATTTGTACACCCGATAAAGGTAGTATATGTAATTTATATGCAAGAGATTATTATTGGCCATGTTCTTATAATACTTGTTCAATAGATGGTGCTAATTTTGGAGGTACTATGGAATATTCAGTGCAGAGAGTATTGGAATTAGGTGCAAAAGTTTTGCATTTACCTGTTTTCATTGATTATGATAACATGAATTTAGTTATAGGTATGAAAAATAATATAAATAATACTAATATGCCTGTATCTGATGTATTAACTACAATAAATAAATATAGAAATAAAAGTTATCCATTAGTAATATATTTTGAATTTAATGCAAAAGACGATTTGGGAAATATATTACTTGACAATCTATACAATAATATAGTAGATATTTTTACATTGAATAATATTGTTTCAAATAAATATAGTATATATAATTCAAATAATACAAAAGATGCAAAACATTTTGGAGATATACCAATGAGTGAAATGATAATTGGTAATTCTGGTAAAATATCTATATTAATTAATAAACCAATAGTAACATCAACCAAATTGAAAAATATAATACATGGTAAAATAAATAAAGATTATGAATATTTTAAACTATATACATTAAAGAGAAACCAAACAATAAAAAATATAAATTTTATCCACCAGAATGCAATAGATCATAATAAAAGTTATATGAGTGCAGTTTTTCCTGAACAAATTAATAGTTCTTCTAATATTTTAAAGAGTGGAATATCTATGTTTAATATTGGTTTTAAAACTAATTGGGAACATGGATGTCAATTTGTCTTTATGAATTATCAATTATGTAATACTGTAAATAAAAATTGTAATGATTCAAATAAAGATATATTAATGAATTATATATGTCAATTCAAAGATAAACCTTTGATTCTTAAACCAGAAAATCTAAGATATATCCCAAAATACCCACTTCCACCACCTAAACAAGCTGCAGATCTAAATTTAGCACCACGATCTCAATATAATATTAAAGGATTTTCTGCAAATATAAATTTATAATTTTCAAGGAAAATTTAAACAAATATCTTTAACATCTAATTTTAAATTATAATTATAAAAGTAATAATATGTTTTTTGACATTTAGATAAATTGTACTTATCAATCAATTTTTGATAAGTGTAATTATTTGGAATTATAATATATCTAAATTCTTCTTTTTTAAAAATTTTAATTAATTCTTCAAAAAAATCATAATTATTATTTAAATAAAAATAATTTATTAATTCTATATTTTTAAGAATTTCATTATTATATCTGTAGTATGTTATTGTAAATGAAGAAAATCCAATAATTTTATTATTTATATCCCGTGCAATAAAAGTTTTTACTAAATCATTTCTGGGCTTAAAATAATATATAAATTCATCTAAATTTATTAATTGGAATAATTTATTAGTTTTTATAATATTATTATAATATTCAAAAGCATCTGAACAATTATTTTTATTTAGTTCAAATATATTTATACTTTTATTTTGATCTTGAATTATATCATTTAATTTTATATAATAATATTGTATTGATCCAATATGATTGAATGGTAATTGTTTTTGGTCTATATTAAAAATGGCCAGCTCTATATTATTTGTTTTTAACAATTCAATCATTTTAGAAATCAATTTTGGTGCATATCTTTTATTTCTAAGTTTTTTATGAACACACAATAAATCAACATATAGTGCTCGTTTAATTTTATTATTGATTGATAATACAATCGGTCTTCCAGTAATTGAGCCAAGTATATTATTTTTTTTTACTAAACAAACATTAAAATTATTTCGATCAACATTATCTAAATATTGTATATGATTGTGTGGACTTTTTAAAATCCAATTAAAATATTTTTTTTGATAGATTTGATCATCATTGTAATTTTTATTTATAAATTTAATTAGTTTTTTTAAATCTGCTTTTTTCCAATTTTCATTAATTAAATTTTTATCAATTTTAAATTTAGTTGGTTCTGTAATCATTTTATTATTATTTATGTTTGATCTATTGACAAGTTGTTTGTCCCAAAAATCATGTTTCTTTGGTTTTATAAAATAATAGATAAAAATTAATATTAATAATATCAATAGAATTTTAAATATTCTCATATTATAATTATTAGGTAATTTATCACTTATTCAAACTTATTATGTATGATAAATATATATGAATAAAATCAATGATAACATAAAACCAAATTACACAAATTTAAAAAATGATAGAGTTAATATGGTTGTAGATGTAGTTCAAAATTCTAATTTATCACCAACAGATATAAAAAAAAGTTTAAAAAAATTATTAAATAATATTAAATATATAGAAGATAATAAAATGAAAATTCATGATGAAATTAAACAAATTAGATTAAAAGATAAGGAAAAAATGAAACTAACTGTACAAAAATTAATGAATTATATAAAAAAGATTAATGAATCATTTGAAATATCACCAGAAAAACAAAAAGAATACATAAATAATGTTATTAACGAAATGCACGGTAACAAAGATTTTTATAATAATTTAAATTATTTTTTAAATGATTCAAATAATATGAAAAAAAATAATAAGAATGTAAAGAAAAATAATAGCTCTTGGTTTAATATTAAATAAACCATTTAAAAAATTCATTAATAATATTTATTATTAATGATTAATATAGAAATAATTAATGATAAGATTGCAATAATTAAAATTAAAAATTTTGATAATAGAGAATTGTATACTTATGAAGTTTATGGTAATAAAGGTTATAATATTAGTGGAAAAATTATTATTCATAGTGGAAAATTACCATGCATATGTTTTGAATATAATAAGGAAGAATACTACTTTATTAAAATTATAAAAAATAATGAAATATCATACAGTAGATTTTTTAATCCAAATAATAAAAATGATGATGATAAAACATTTATCAAAAATATTAGTATGAAGATTGAGAAATCCAATATAGAATTAGAAATAGATAAAGAAATTAAAGATGACGAACAAGATAACGAACAAGATGACGAACAAGATGACGAACAAGATGACGAACAAGATGATGAACAAGATGACGAACAAGATGACGAACAAGATGACGAAGAAAGCCCCATGGTAAATCAGTTAAGATTATTTAGTAAAAATGCAGAGCAAGAAAAAGATGACAATAAAGAAGAAGATAATACAGATGAAAATGATAATCCAGAAATTATATCATTAGAAGATATTGAAGGTCTTTAAAAACAATTTGTATTTCATTAAAAATTAAAATGTACAAATAAAACAATTTGTATTTAATTTCATTAAAAATTAAAATGTACAAATAAAACAATTTGTATTTAATTTCATTAAAAATTAAAATGTATACTATTTATATAATGGACAGAAAATTATTGTTATTAGGTTTAGTTATTATTATTATATTAACATTGTTATGTTCACAAAAGAATTATGTAAATGAATTCTTTCCATCAAATTATCAAGATCCTTATTGGAAGAATAGAAGATTTTTTAAAAAAACATTAGATAATCAATTATTAGCTACGGCACCAGTTCATATTTTAGAAAAGTTTGAACAGAATTCAAAAAATAATGAATCTAGAAAACAGATAGGTAACTCAATTGATAGTTTTTTATCTGGTACAACATCTGGTATAAGTAATAATGAAAATACACAAGCAGATTTAAATTCATCTTTAACTACAAAACAGTTATTAGAACAGAATAAACAAAAATTACATAATTTAAATTTATTGACAGAAAATGTACATAAAAAAACACAACATGCATCTACTGTTCCTAAATTAAATGCAAAATTTCAAAAACAAGGACCTATTTTACCAGAAAGAAAAGGATTTGAATATCAACTAATGAAAGAAGGTAAGTGTAAATTTTTTAGTGGTGATCAATGTCCATCTGATTATCCTGTTTTTACTGGTGCAAATATTGGTTTATCAGGTATAAATGGTATAAATTTATCATGTAATGGTGTTGCAAATGTTGATAAAGCAAAAGCTATTGCGGTTGTAAATGAATATGGACAAATTGAAAAAGTTCATATAGTTAATAAAGGAAAAGGTTATAAAACAACACCAAAGGTAAATATTATAGGTGGTGGTGGATATGGTTGTAAAACAAATGCAGTATTAGATGATAGAGGATCACTACAATTTATTGATATTATTAGTTCAGGAGAGGGTTATACATCAACACCTTCTGTTGAATTTGGAAATCCAGATGGAAGTAATAATTGTCAATTATGTTGCCAACCTGATTTATTTCATTAAGAGTAAAATTAATAATTATCGTAAATTTTATAATATAATATACATTAAAATATCATATTATAATATAGTGATGAAAAAGAAAACTAAAACTACAATATTATTATTTTGTTTAACTACTGCATTAATTATGATATTATATTCACATTATAAATCACCTAATAATATGCAAGATAATCAATTAATGTTGAATGAAATTAACAATAATAATCAACAGATAATTAATCCTCCTGTTCCAATAATGATGAGACACGTTGTTCCAGATCAAACAATAGTAAGATCACCTAAACAATTAAATGCATTAGACCGCGTTTATAATCCATTAAGGTATCCATACAGAAGTCAACCATTTTATGATCAAAGCTGGTATCCTAATATGAGTTACCCACCGGTTGCAATGGGATGTGGTGGTAGGATGGGACCATGCTTAGGTGGCACACAAGTAGCATTGTCAAATCCAATGCCACCAATAAATATCAGTAATGACAATATTGCACCAATTAATATTAGAACACGTGGTCCATTGGGAGAACCACAACAGGTTGGTGTTATTTCAAAAATATTTGGAGACGAGAATCAAATGTATCCCTTATTTGGTAGAATGAAATATCCAAATGGATCAAAATGGGAATACTATACTACAATGGGTCGTTATGGTGTAAAGATACCAGTACCATCAAGAAATAACGAAGAACTTGGGAATAACGATGAAGTAAAAATTCCAGGTAGAAAGGGTAGATATCGTGTAAATATTTACGAAAGTGATTTTCCACAATACATCCCATATGTTTAAAATTATAAATTTTACAATATAAAATATAATAATTATATTTTAGATTATTTTATTAGATAAAAGGTAATTAATAATATCTATAAGCTATAAAAGATTTTTCTTTTTTAATATTTTTTGGAAAATTATCACACCATAACTCACTGGCTTTGTCAAAAGTATTACTACTACTATTTGATATAATATCATCTGTATTACAATTATTAGGTACACAAGTAACAAGTCCATTAGTACCATTTTTTCCTTTCTCACCACGGATGCAGTCCCTTGCAATCGGACAACCCAAACCCGATACATCTGAACCTTTTTCACCTTTTTCACCTTTTGTTAAAGTATATATATTTTTATCATGTGTAATTATTAATTTATTCTGATCATATTTATATGTTATTTCATTATTATCTTCTACTCTAATATTAATTGCAGATGCATTTCCTCCATTACCCCCTTTTCCACCAGTTATAGTATCACCACAACCCAATCCTCTACCCGGTAGAGTACAACTGTTTTTGCCGTTTTCTCCTGCTGCACCTTCATTTGTAATAGCTATTATATTAATATTTTTACCATCTTTATATGGAATTGTTTTATTAATATTATTATCAAGATAAAAAACATTCCAACATTCATTATATCCTTCACAATAATTAATTTGTATACTATCAGATTTAATATTAACATCATTAATTTTAAAATTATATTTTGGATTTTGCATATCTGAACAATTAATATTTTTATCATTTACATCAATAAATTTTACATTACATTTATATTCATATCCAGTTTCTTCGTGTATGATATTACAACTTATTTTACATGTAGTTTTTGTAATATTTATTGGAAAATCACCACTAGCACTATTTAATATAAAATTAGGATAACCTCCTTGTGATTCAATAGATATTCTATTTTTATTAGTACCTAATCCATCAAGAGAAATTACTTCATAATCTGAAGAACAATCGCTATCGATACCATTATTACATTTTTTTTTATCACAATTACAATTTATACTTGGTAGCCATAATTGATAATTTGAATTATTATTTAAAAAATATGCTCTTTCACTAAAATTTGCACAATTATTAAATTTATTTGTACAACTCCAATTTGATAATTCTTCCCAATCTTTATCTGCTGTATCAATTTTACCATTAAGTACTAAAGTAAAATATTTATATATAGAACTATCCTTAAAATCATTAATAAATTTATCTTCTGGTTTAATACAAATATATAATTTATCTAATGGTGATGGTGTATTTGTTTCAACAGCGCCAGCATATCCGAACAAGTAATTAACAAAATGACTAGGACTATTTTGTTTTACTTTCTTTTTATGACAATAATTAATTCCTTTTTTTTTAGATAAATTCCTTAATCTTTTTTCTAAATGATTTAAATAATACCAAACATCATGCCCCTGTTTTAGTTTAAAACACTCTTTTATACCGTGTTTTTTTTCTAAATTTTTAATTCTACATAATAAAAGTTTAATTATTTTGTAATAATGTGGTTGCATTATATAATATATTATAATATTAAAAATTGAATATTGATTAAATAATATTTATAAATAATATTTAATTTAATATTAATGGAAGTTATAACAAATAATATTGAGAATGAAATTCAAAGTAATTATCCTTTTAAACTAGATGAATGGCAGATGAAATCAATGAAAGCAAATATAAATAAAGAAAATGTATTAGTTACAGCACATACTGGTAGTGGCAAAACATTAGTTGCAGAGTTTGGTATACTAGAAAGTATTAAAAGTGGTAAAAAAATAATTTATACATCACCAATTAAATCATTATCAAATCAGAAATTTCATGAATTTACTAAAAAGTTTCCCCAGATTAAAGTTGGTATCATGACTGGTGATATTAAATTTCAACCAGACGCAGATTGTATAATTATGACAACGGAGATTCTAAGAAATCTTTTATACAATAAAAATATTAAAGTTGAAGGACAAGAATTATCAGTAGAAATTGATGTATATAATGACGTAGATACTGTCGTATTTGATGAAGTTCATTATATAAATGATAATGAACGCGGAAAGGTTTGGGAAGAATGTTTAATTCTATTACCACCAAAAATTAAATTAATAATGTTATCGGCAACAATTGATAAGGCACATAATTTCGCCAATTGGGTTCAAAATATTAAGGGTGTTAAAACACATC
>Ga0233412_10001001_pt1 | contig 15485 bp, 9 predicted proteins | sample Na_anoxic_4_MG_FD_180667 | JGI IMG/M metagenome (GOLD analysis project Ga0233412, IMG submission 180667) | Seawater microbial communities from Saanich Inlet, British Columbia, Canada - Na_anoxic_4_MG | ecosystem: Environmental > Aquatic > Marine > Inlet | place: Canada: British Columbia...
GTTGTCATTCAAGTATTTATTAGGTGAACTATTTAAATCAAATGGCGATTGTTCATCAAGATTACTATCCTCACTTGACTTAACACTTTCATAATCAAAATCAATATCTATATCTTTAATTAGTTCTTGTGAATCATATAATAGATCATCAGAAGTACATAGATTATATGCCTCGTTTTTTAGATTTTTCATAAAAAAAGGTAAACTAAATTCTATATCATTATCCGATTTACAAATATAAATTGTTTTCTCCATTGCAATCTCAGTAAGTGCTATAATCATCTTAAAAATATTCATAGGGTCATTTATTTCCATACATTTATTTATAATATCTTTATAAATTTCTAAAATAATAAACGATATTTATATTACGATGAAATAATTTTTTGTATTAATATTTCTGTTTTCCATTTAACTTTATCTAATTTTGGATATATGTTCTCCTTATCATCAAACAAAAAATTAATTTTTTCAATCCAATCTTTAATATCGAAAGATTTTACTATATTTTTTGCATCTAATAAATTGCTAATACCATTGTTTTGTGATACAAGCACCTTACATCCTAATTGAGTCCCTTCATATACAATATTACTAAAACTGTCAAAATATGAAGTATTTATTATAATCTTTGAATCTGACAAAAGTTGACATAGATCACTATTTGATAATTCCTGAATATGTGTAAAATTTTTAATATTTTCAGTTATTTTTCCCTTTCCTACAATAATTTTATGTTTGTTTGGGAAATTTTTAAAAATTTCCACAGCAAGTTGACTGTTTTTTATGTCTCTGTTTAAATTATTTGTTACAAATATTAAATCATTTGTCCGATTACTTTGTTTTTGATCTTTGTAGATCGAATAATTTTGATTAATAGTATTAAAAGATAGATGTTCAATATTTTTATTTTTTAGCACAGTTTGAACTAAATATGTTGTTAATTTACTATTTACATAAATTTTATCAACATTTAGTGCAGTTGCTAAGTTAGATCTATTAATATATTTTTTATAATTATGTTTGGAAAAATTTAAAAAATTAAAAGGAAGATTATTTTTAAAAAATCCAGGCATCATAAATATAATCTTTTTTGTATTTTTTTTTAATTTATGTATAAATACTGCTGGCAATGAAGTTCGTAAAATTATTTTGTCATATTTTTGTGATGAAACAAAATTCATGAGTTCAGAATAATATCTTTTTTTATGTAAAACGGTGTCTTTTGTCATATCAACATTATCATAGTTATAAGATTTTAACTCTTCATTTAGATAAATTGCATTACTATTAAATCCATGATCATTCAAATATTTATTGAAAAGAAATGTATGTAGCGGCTCCTCCATTATAAGGTAAGTCACCCGATATTAATAATATATTTAACCTATCCCACACAAAAGGAATATTGAGTTTATGTTTACTCAGATAATTTACTTTAAACTCAACATCAGATAAATTGTGCCAAGGTATACAATGATTCATTGATAAATTTGAAATAACTGGTATACCTAATACTCCTAACTCTTGTGCGGTATTAGCATTACCATCATATTTTGTCAAACGTACACCTAAAAAGCAGTTCTCATAGAAATTGTATATATTTTTATTAAAACTATTCTTTGATGTCCGATATATTTTAACATTTGTATTGACAATTTTTGTGGAAAGTTGATCAATAATATTTTTATTGTATATTTCACTTTTCTCCTTACTACTTTTACCTATTCCATCATAGATAAATATATAATTAGCATCGTTTCTTATTTTTTTTTTTGTTAAATTTGGATCTCCAATACACAAAGTAAAAAAAAAACTTTTTAAATTTTGTATATTATGATTTTGTAACTTTTTGTATATATCATTTGAAATACATAAATTTATAATTTCGTTCGTTGTCTCTTTTTGTAAAATTTTCACAATTTTAACAAATGTATTACTATATAGGCAGTCACTCCCTCCCCACATAATATAGACTGTCGAACTATGATTGTATAATATTTCAATATCATTTTTATCATAAAGACCAAATATGAGTAACGGTTTTGTTTTTGAATAATAATCAACTAAATTGTAGAGTCCACATATTTTTGTTTTCAAATGTATCAAAGATTGGGAAATAGATATTTGATCTAGATCAAATATATTATAAATATCTTTATTTTTTGCAGATATTTGTTTAAACATTCTATATTTAGTACTTTCTTCAATATCATTTACATATTCAATATTAATATTTGTGTCTGAAACTATTTTTCTATTTAGTTTTGTTTTTAGTGTAAATGGTATGTCAGTTTTATTTGTAATAAAATTTATTGTATGAATCTTATTTGTAGTTGTTATTTTTTTAATTATTTTATCTGTATCTATTAATAAAAAATGTTTTAACAAATATCGTTTTTTCCTATCAAAATTGTTTATGGATATTTTAAATTTTTTTATATTATTGGAATCGGGAGACATTGATTTTGAAATTGCATTCATACATATGTTTTTATTTTGATATAATAAATTTGTAATTTATACTTTGTTTTAAAATCAGGAATATTTTAAAAACTTATTTTACAAAGATATAATAATATGTTTAATAAAAGTAAAGTATCAATAGTTGGATTAGGATTTGTTGGTTCTTCAATGAATAGGAGTTTTTCAGAAAAAAACGTAAATATTGTTGCAATTTATGACAAATTTAAAGATGGAGGAATCGGAAATATATCTAACACATTAAATTCGGATATTAGTTTTTGGGCTTTGCCTACTATATTTAACGAAAATACGTGTCTTTATGATTTAGAACCAATTTTTGAGGTGTCCAACTATTTTTCACAAAATAATTATAAAGGTATAATTATCATCAAAAGTACTGTTACTCCAGAAACGACGGAAATATTAAGTAAAGAATATCCGAAACTAAAATTTGTTCATAATCCGGAATTTTTAACTGCGAGAACCGCGTATGAAGATTTTCATAATCAAAAACATATTGTCCTTGGTTATAATAATAATTGTAATGAAAACGACAAACAATTATTGGAAAAGTTTTATTCTGCTTATTATCCAGATGCAGAGATTTCAACGTGTAATTCCTTAGAATCTGAATCTATGAAAATATTTGTTAACTGTTTTTATTCAGTAAAAGTACAATATTTTAATGAACTTTATGTTTTATGTCAAAAAAATGGAGCATCATATGATAAAATAAAAGATATGATGCTTAAAAATGGATGGATAAATCCAATGCATACAACTGTACCTGGTCCAGATGGTAAGTTAAGTTATGGAGGGCTTTGCTTTCCAAAGGATACTAATGCATTGCTAAATTATATGAAATCTAAAAATTCAGATTCTAAAGTTTTAGAGGCAACAGTTGAAGAAAGAAATAATATGAGATCTGATCACGATAATTGTTTAAAAAAACCAAAGATTGTTTGAATAATATAATCCTGTTCTTCTAATGTGATTTCTCCATAACAAGGTAGATTAAATATAGTATCGCATACTTTCTCGGTAACAGGAAAATCGTCTTTTTTATAATTTAGATATTCAAAACATTTTTGAGTATGTAATGGAGCTGGATAAAAAATTGCAACATTTACTTTATTCTCTTTTAAGTAAGATACAATTGAATCTCTTTCCACATTATTTCTCGCTAAAATAGAATATTGCGCCCATGCAGAAGTATATCCATCCTTAACCTTCGGCAATGTTATCAATCCCCTCTCTTCTAGTTTTTTTAAATTTTTACTATAATAATTAGCACAATCATTTCTTCGCTTTAAACATTCATCGAAGTGTGGAAATTTTTGTAATAAGATTGCTGCTTGTATTGTATCTAAACGTCCATTAAGTCCGATATATTCATGACAAAAACGTTTAGTTCCACCGTGATTTTTAATTGCCCTTATTTTTACAGCTAATTTCGCGTCATTAGTAAAACAAGCACCTCCATCACCATAGCAGCCGAGGGGCTTACTTGGAAAAAAACTAGTTGTACCAATTGTTGTCATGTTTGAGCTATAATTGTCACCATTTTTTGCGCCAAAACTTTGTGCTCCATCTTCTATAACATGTATTGAATATTTTTCTGCTATTTTATTTATTTCATGTAAGTCAGGCATTTGACCATATAAACTAACGACAATTATTGCTTTAGTTTTTGTTGTTATTTTTGATTCAATTTTGTTAATATCTATACAAAAATCGTTAACGTTAATATCTACAAATACTGGAATAGCATTTATTAAAGATATAATTTCTGCAGTGCTAATCCATGTATGAGAAACAGTAATAACTTCATCATTGATACCAATATCTAATGCGAGCAATGCAATCTTAAGAGCATCAGTACCATTGGAAACAGCAATACAATGTTTTGAACCAATATATTGAGACAATTTTTGTTCTAATTCTGATACTTCTGGGCCATTAATAAATAGGCCATGGTCAAGTACTTTTTGAATACCTCCATCAATAGCGGACTTAATATTTTTATATTCTCTCTTTGGATCGTACATCTGAATTGGAAAATTTATTTTATTTTTCATTATATTTTTATATTTACTAATATTTTAATATTAAGTTGAGTATATTTTATAACAAAAAAGTATATATAAACACTAGTTAATGTATATACAACAATTTTTTTTTAATAAACTATCTAAACATGTTACAAATAATTCAGAAATTACCAAAAACCGTTTAAGAAAAATTTTAACAAAAACATTTTATAAAAAAGAACTACGAGAGTCAACAATATTAATATTATCAACACAATATCCAAGGTACGGAGGTGGAGCTACAATAGCATATGAATTGCACAAATATTTTTTAAAAAATAATTTAAAATCAATATGCGTATTTGCTGACAACACTGCTAAAAAATATGGAGCTAAAATAGGTAATCCAGACAATGTGTCGAATGTATTTTTTACAAAGTTAAAAATACCAATTAAAAAAGAAGATTATCTAAATTTACTTACTATGTTAAATAATAAATTTGGTAATATTGATTTGATTTTAGGATTTAATTATATTTCTCCTTATCTAGGAAAAGTTTTATTTATCAATTCGATAGTATTTTACATGATAACAGGTTTTCGTTTTATAAATGATAATAATGCTGTCTCAGCATTAGAAATGTTAAATATTTCTGACAAACAAATTAATGGATTTTTAGATAATATAGATAAATATGAAGAATTATCACTTGAATATTCAGACTTTATTATACCAAACTCATACCTAATAAAAAATTTGTTTGAAAAATTTTTTACTAATTATAAATATAAAATTAGTGATTATCTAGATCTAAATGATGTATTTTGTTTACCGCAAATTGAGAATATAAAAGATAAAAATTTTGATATATTGTTCATCTGCTCAAATTTTAAAAGAAATGTAAAAAATATAAAATTTATTAAAAATTTATACTTTTCTCCTTATCTTAAAAATTATAAAAAAGCTTTAATCGGAAAAGATTCAAATAAATACATAAATAATCACGATGATTATAATATTTTACATTTAGGGTTTGTTGATAAGATAAAATTAGAAAATATATTATCACATACAAAGATAATTATAATTCCATCTTTAATAGAATCATATAGTTTAACAGCAATTGAGGGGACAAATGCTAATACAATTGTTTTAACTAATACAAATTGTGGGATATCTTATTTTGTTAATAAATTTTTTGTTTTAAATAATAATAGTCATGAATGGATTTATAAGATTCAATTAATATTGGAAAATTACGAATATTTTAAAAATATATTTTACAATAATTATAAAAATTCATTAAGTTTATTTAATTATTTTACAAATTTTAAGTATAAAAACCATAAAAAAAATATTATATTTGCATCAATAGATTGCCCTAATATTGGAGGTGCTTCAACAAATACATATAGATTATATAATGAATTAAAAAACAATATATTTTTTAATACAATTTGTATATTTTTTTATGATACGATTTCTACAAATGAAAGTATTGTTTCAAACTTTTATGATTACAGGAATATTTTTTGCATCCCTTATACTACAGATCAATTTGATGACATGACAAAGTTACTGAGAGATAAAATTATAAGTATTTATGGATTTATAGATATAATATTTTGTAAAAATTATAAGATAGTAAATATAATTAAACAAATATTTCCAGATAGTAAAATTATATTTTCACCATCAGGTTTGAGTGGTATTCATAAAAGTATCGAAAATAAATATGTTTTGGATATTGATTTTAAACAACAAGATATTACTGGAAATATTAAAGAAATGGAAAGTTTGAATAAATGTGACTATATTTTATGTAATAGTATGCTTACACATAATATAATATATACTATTATTGATGATAAATCAAAACTTTTAAATCCAATAAATTTATCGAATATAATTTATGAAAAAATAGAGACAAAGCGATTATCTGAAAGAAAATATGATATTGGTTTTTGTGCATATAATTGGAAGCGATCATGTAAAAATATTATGTTAGTAAAGGTTTTATTAAATTATTATTCAAATTATAATTATAAATGTATAATAATTGGAAAGGGATATAATAATCTAAATGATAATATAACATATTTAAAATATGTTAATCAAGAAGATATATCAGCAATTTTGGAGAATATTAAAGTATTAGTAGTACCTTCACGGTATGATTCAAGTCCCAATATCCTCGTAGAAGCGTTAAAATATGGATGCCAAATAATAACATCAAAAAATGTTGGGAATTATGATTTATTACCTCAAAGAAATGTTGTAATAAGATATGTTAAAAGTTATATTTGGATAGAAAAAATTAACGTAATATTAAATGAGATACATTCAAATCATAAAAAAATGGTAAATGTAAATAATAATATTGAAGATAAGGATTGTATAAGACAAAAATTGTCAAATGCTTTTAATTCTATTTTATCACCAACCATAAATCATACAGTTGGTATCTATAAAATACCATCAATTATCAATGATAACTATCAACAATATTTAAAAAATCGTTATTCATACCTGAGTAAACACAATTTTTATTACAAAGAAATACATGATGAAAAGTTTGTAAAAAATATTATTTATTATGATATTTTCTTTAAAATAACTGAGCAGATAAGTCATAAATATTGTTCAACAATATGTGACTATATAATTGTTAACTTTGATAGTCCAGAAAATTATAAGTATCCAATTTTTAAAATAATACCATATTATTCTTGTAATATAAATATTTGGGTTTTAAAGGATATCGAATCATTATATTATTTTAGTAATGCAGATATATATTTTTTAAGAGGAAGTTACAATAATTTTTATACTAGATTTATACCTAAAAATTGTTTAAGTTTTTATTATTCCGCAACATCATTGCCTTTAAAAATGGACAATATAAAAAAACCTTATTCAAAGGTTTTAATACACGAAAACGAAGAATATCAACAAATTTTTAAAGATAGTGAGAAAATTTTATTCAAAAAATTTGCATCAGATTTATTTGTGAATCTACATCTACCAAGAGAGTTTGATATAATATATATATTTAATCAAGATCAGCCAACGAAAAATGATAAATTATTTTATAATTTTTTACAATATTTGGATCAACAAGAGTTACAGCGAAATATTCTTTTAGTAAATGATGTATTACACCATACTAATATTAAAAGTTATAAATTTATTAAAATAGTGGTGCATAATCATGTTGACAACGAAGATTTGCTTAATTTATACAATATATCGCGAGTTAATTTGTTAGTATCGGGGAGAGATGCGTTTCCGAGGGTTATTGTGGAATCGGGATATTGTGGATGTTATAATATTGCCCTTGATACCATTTCTGATGGAAAATATTATTATGAAGATGAAATGTTAGGTAAGTTGATTAGTATGCCGAATGTACAAAAAATAAAAACTAAACATCACTCTCAAGTATATAATTCAAATGATGAACTTTTTAGTGAAATTGACACATACGTTATGAAAGAATATAATCATATTGAGATATCCGTCACATGTAAGCAACGATATAATTGCAAGGAGCTTATTGATTCTCTATAAATGCTAATTTATATGCAGTGCCATCAATACCGTCAGAATATTCTTTAAGATCAATATTTTCTTCGATTATTTTATTGAACAGTTCTGCTCGATTATTGTACATATGATTTTTCCTAACAAATTCATAACCATTTTTTCTAATTTCATTTACTATTTTTCTATTATCATCATCTAAACAATATTCTATCATTTTTTTTATATTATCGGTTTGACAAGAAATATAATGGACTCCATCTATAAAACCAAGCTGTTCAAAATATTTTTTATTCTGAGTATCTATCGCAAGTAGTAAGAGCGCACCTGAAGAAAGTATTTCAAAATTTTTTGTTAATATATAGGGTCTATCCTTATTTGCATCGCATGAAAAGCATACTAAATATTCATTTAACTTTTTAATATAATTAACTCCACAACTATACGTACTTAGATCCGTCTCCTTTGGCATTCTATAATAAAAGTTAACATGGAGGTAATCTATATTGTCATGTTCTTTAGACAGAGTAAATGCTATATATCTTTTAGGATATATAGTTTTATTATTTCTCCCAGACACAAGAATTTTTGTCAGGGGGTCATCATTGAATTCAATATCAAAACATGCTGAATGTGGAAAGTAATAAATATTATTTGAAGAAATATTATGATATTTTGATAAACAATAACCTGATGATAATATTATTTTATTAAATCTGGGTAATAATTTGCGGTTCTTTATGGTATGCATATCTTCGCCGTATAAAATTAGTTGTACATCATCTGATACATTGAAATTTAGTGATAAATATTTTAAATGACTAAAAATTATTATATTTCGTAATTTTTCATTATATTTATTAAAAAAAAAATCATCCACATTATCTTTATATTCTGTTAAATTGTGAATGGATATAGTTTTATAATTATAATTTTGCGATAGATACGAAAAGATTTCTCTAACATCAAAATGATTCGTTGGAATTTTATCGTCATTTCTTATATCTATAATTAAACTCATTTAATATATTTTAGATATTTTAGATATTTTTTAAATTTGCGTATCATTCTTTTTTATGATATCTATTATATAATAAAAAATTAAAATAATACACTATGAAAGTTTTATTAATTGTTGATGAATCATATGATAACACAAAAATAGTATATCAAATATATAATTATTTAAAAAAAAAAATAAAGATTTTACTTGTGAAATTAACATCTAATAAAGATGATAAAAATTTAGATAATGATCCATATTTTATTTTAGTTAATTCATTAAAATGTTTAAAAGAAAGACAAAATATTGTAGAAGATATTACAGATACATTTGGGTATCCTAATAAAATCATATTATTACAGCATAGAAAATATTTAAATAATATTAAATCCATGTTTATATTTTCCAATATTATAGAAATAGCTATTGATAAAGAAAATGAAGAATCAAATAATTCACTAATAAATAATATTTTTTTTATAAAATATTCACAGAATACGTTTAATGAATATATAGACAAACTTATAAAATTATTATATATAAAAAAAAAAATATTAATTTGTTCAACTCAATATCCTGGTTATGGTGGTGCAGCATCTAATACATATAAGTTATTTAAATGTTTACAGACTATGGATTTTAATGTTTGTGCAATATTTTTTGAAAATAAATATCCAAAAGATTTGGTTATCAATAATAGTAATGTAATTCTTTTTAAACGAATTTTAAAAAAGGAAGATACTATAAAAATAGAAAATATTTTAGGAGGTCCTCCTGATGAAATTTATTGTAAAAATTGGTTATCTCCTGTTATTATAAGTAGATGGTATGGATATAAAAAAACAATATATCTTGTATCAGGATCACTACAATTAACACAATTTGCAAATAATAAAAATTATTTGTTTGCCCAAGATATTTTAAAATTAAATAATAACCAAATCAATAAATTAATTAGCCAAATTAGCGCGGAGAATATAAAAGCAATTTTATTAGAAAATGATGTATTGCAAAATGCAAAATTTATAATTTTCAATAGTAACTTAACACAAGAGATTTTTAAAAAGTTATATAAATTTACATCAAAAAAAGTGTTAATATCTGACACTTCTAATATTAAAATTAATGACAACCTATTAACAGAACGTACAAATATGAATAGTTCTAAAGATTATGATATTGCATTTGTTTCGTCATCATTACAACGACTTGTAAAAAATTTTGCTTTATTTAAAAAAATATGTAATCATGAAAAAATTAAATCTTATAAAAAAATTATTATAGGAAACGGATCAAATGATGAATTAGACGGTATTGATAATTTTGTCCATTTTAAAAAATTGTCAAATATAGAAGTTGAACAATATTTATCTAGGACACGACTACTTATTATAACCTCATTATATGATTCATCTCCAAATATATTGAGAGAGGCTTTACATAATAATTGTAAAGTAATGACAAGTCCAAATATCGGTTCAGCAATATATTTAGATGAAGAATATATTTGTGATGATTATCTAAATATAAAATCATGGGTAGAGAAAGTAATTAAGATATTACAAAGCACTAAATAACATCAAAAATATAATTATTTACACACTTGGAAATTTACACCCATGAAACATTCACGATCATTGGTTCGATCAAGTTATCATGATCGAACCAATGATCAGACCCGCTTTGCTAAAGCAAAGCTTGTTAAATGCCGTTATAAACGGCATTTAACATTGTTGGGTAATGTTACAATGAAGATTTAAAATTAATCATACCATTTACACCCTTGAACATTTCAAACAGCACAAAACCATCAAATATAAAAGGTTAGACACAATCAATTCCATGTAAATTTTGGGTGGGTTACAGATTACTCTGTAAGGTTGATTATACCAGCATCGTTACCCATTTCTTAGAATGGTATGCTCCTGAATGTCACGCAAGAATTCACCTGGGACATATTATATAATTCTTTAAGTAGTTTTTGTTAAATTGTACGAACTTAAATCTTCAAAGGTGTATAATAATTTCCAAGATTGGACAATAAAAATTCTTTAGAATTTTTATGGACACAGCCTAATTCCATGTAAATTATGGTTGGTCCTCATTTGTTAAAAAAATAATGAAGGGAAACCAATGCCGAAGTATCACCACTGAAGATGAACGTAAGAATACACCCAGTCCTATCCTAAATTCAAATAAACATTTTAAATTTCCGAGGATTTAAAATAAACAAAATAATTACATAATATATTTTCATTATTATATTAATAATGAAAATATTATTAACTGGTGGAGCAGGATTTATTGGTTCTAATATAGCTGAATTTTTATTAACAAATAATAAAGTAGAACATTTGAGAATTTTAGATAATTTATCAACTGGTCATAAAAAAAATATAGATGAATTGTTGAAAAAGTATAATAATGTTGAATTTTTTTATGGTGACATTTCAAATCTTGAAGTTTGTCGTAAAGCAATGAAGAATATGGATTGTGTTTGTCATCAAGCAGCTTTAGGATCAGTACCAAGATCAATAGACGATCCATTAAGCTCTCATGTTTCAAATGTGAATGGTTTTTTAAATATTCTTTTAGCAGCAAAAGAGAATAATATTAAGCGCGTTGTATATGCTAGTTCTTCTTCTGTTTATGGAGATCATCCAGTTTTACCTAAAGTAGAAGAAAATACTGGGAATCTTTTATCTCCTTATGCTGTAACAAAATATGTTGATGAACTTTATGCAAATGTTTTTACCAGATGTTATGGTATGGAATGTATTGGATTGAGGTATTTTAATATTTTTGGTCCAAAACAAGATCCCAATGGAGCATATGCTGCTGTTATTCCAAAATTTATAAACCTAATGATTAAGAAAAAACAACCGACAATAAATGGTGACGGAACATTTTCGAGAGATTTCACTTATGTTGACAACGCAGTTCAAGCGAATTATTTAGCATTAACAACTACAAATAACGATGCATTTGGAGAAGCATTTAACATTGGTATAGAAGGGCAAGTTACTATATTAGAAATGTTTAATATTATCAATAATCATTTATCATATGATATTGAGCCAATATTGGGTAATAATCGTGATGGGGATATACCTCATTCTAATGCAAATATTAATAAAGCAAGAACTGTATTAAGATATTCTCCTTTGGTATTATTTGAAGAAGGAATAATTAAGACTATCGAATATTATTGTAAAAAAGAACTCAAAAGATTATTATTAGAAGATATAGATTATAATAAATTATTAAACAGAAAACCAATAGACATTAACTTAACAGACACAAATGATTTTTTAAATAATAAACAAATATTAATTACTGGTGGTTGTGGATCAATTGGAAGTGAAATTATAAGACAATTAGTAAAATTAAAAATATATAAATTAATAATTTACGATAATAATGAATGTGGTATTTTTGACTTTAGAAATGAGCTTAGATCAAAACATAATATAGGTATATCATCACATCCAATCAAATTAATTTTAGGTGATATTAGGGATAAAAAAAAATTAGAAAATATTTTTTCAGAAAATAAAATAGATATAGTGTTCCATGCAGCAGCATATAAGCATGTACCATTAATGGAATATTATCCCGATGAGTCAATAAAAACTAATATTATTGGTACAAAAAATATAGCAGATATATCATTGATACATAATATAGATAAATTTATTATGATATCTACCGATAAAGCAGTCAATCCAACGAATATTATGGGTGCAAGCAAAAGAATCACAGAGTTATATATAAATAGTTTAAATAATAAAAATTCTAAAACTCAATTTATAACTACTAGATTTGGAAATGTTCTAGGATCAAATGGATCAGTAATACCAACATTTTTAAAAAAAATTAATTCTAATGATAATCTACAATTAACTCATAAAGATATCACACGATATTTTATGACAATACCTGAAGCTGCACAATTAGTATTACATTCATCATTTATAGGAAAAGGTGGGGAAATTTTATTATTTGATATGGGAAAACCAGTTAAAATATATGATTTAGCAAAAAAAATGATAGAATTATACGGTAATAATAATATTAGTATTGATGTTGGATCATTACGATCAGGTGAAAAATTATATGAAGAACTTTTATGTAAAGGTGAAAATATAATTCCAACAAAAAATAAAAAAATTATGAAGTTAAAACATAATGAAAATATAGATTATAATGTATTTTTTAATATTTTTTCAAAAATAATAAATTTTGAATATTCTAATACATCCGAATTAAAAGATTTATTTAAAAAAATAGTTCCAGATTATAAACCAAAATAATTTAATTAATATTAATTTTATATATATATATATATATATATATGGATAATAAATCTAATGAATGGAATTTAGTATACAATAAAAGACAAAATTTTTGTTTTTATCCTAATGAAGAATTAGTTAAATTCTTAAATAGATATATTAAAAAAAAAATAGGTAAAAATGAATATATAAATATTTTAGGAGATAAAATAAAATGTTTAGATTTTGGTTGTGGAATTGGAGCATCAACTTCGTTAATATCAGAAATTGGTATTAGTTGTATAGGTGTAGACATTTCAAAAGTAGCAATTGATTATGCAAAAGAATTAAATCCTAATTGTAAATTTAAAGTTATTAATTCTGAAAATTTAATTTTTGATGATAAATATTTTGATTTTTCTATTTCAATTCATTGTCTTGATAGTATGGATAATTCATTAACAAAAAAAATTATGTCAGAATTAATACGAGTTACAAAAAAATATATTTTTATAACTTTAATAGCTAGTCATGAATTAAATGATATAAATTTTGATGGACAGGTAGTTGTTAAAACAGAACATGAAAAAAATACAATTCAAAATTACTTTACTTATGAAAAAATAAAGAATTTAGTAAAAAAATCTGATTTTAAGTTAAAATCATGTGAATTAATAATTAATCAAGATCTTATTCAAGATAAGAAAAATGGAAGATATTATATTATTTTTGAAAGAATAAATTAATTTAATTAAAATATATAAATATATATTTATGTATATATATATATATACTTATGTATATATATATATGGTATACTTGCTTAAATATAATAAAAAGTATAAATTTAAATTACTAAATTTTATTAAAGATAATTATTCTTCTAATCATTCATTATTAAATGAAGAGTTATTTGATTGGCAATATTTAAATTATGAAATATATCTTTATATTGAAGATAATGAAATTGTAGGTTTTATTAATTATATTAAAACAAAGTATCAATATAAGAAAAATATAATAGATTCAGTTCAATTTGCAATGACTAAAGTATTAGAAAATCATAATGGACTCGATATAATTATTGAATCTCATAAACACTATAAGATTATATGTGGAATGGGATTTAATAGAGATACAATATTACCTATTTTAAAAGGATTAAATTATAAAATAATGGATCCTATTCCAAGATTATATATTGATTTAAAAAAAAAATTTAGTCATACTAATTTAGATACCAATATAATAGATAATGTAAATTGTAAAAAAATGGAAGATTTATGGATTAATTCAACAATAGATACAAATATGTTATCTATTTACAGAAATGAATCATTTTGGAAATGGAGATATATTGAAAATCCGCCATTTAAAAATAATGAAAAATATAAATTTTATGGAAATTATAATATTGGTATCATAGTTTTTAGAAGAGAGAAATATTTAGATGGATTTGTTATCCGAATACTTGAAATAGTTCCTTATAAAAATAATATATGGAATGGTGAAGATGATGATACTTTTAATAATTTGTTAAAAAATTTTTGCAATTGGACTTTTGATAATAAAATAAGTATAATAGATTTTTTTTGTACTCATAAAAATTTACTAAATTCATTAGAAAAAATTGGTTTTAATAAATGTAATGATCAAATTACTAATAATTTTGAAAATCCAAAAAATAATTATCCAGAATTGAATTATGTATTATATTTTGAGAATGATGTAAATATTGATGATATTTACGAAACAAAAAGTTGTGGAGATATGGATAGACCGAATGGGTTAATTTATTCAGAATATAATTATGAATTTAATAACGATGATAAAAATTTTTTCAGTAAATTTTCACGAGATTTTAATCCATTACATATAGACGATATATATTCAAGACGATTATTATTTGGTGAATGTGTTGTTCATGGGTGTAATGTAGTAATCCGTGCATTAAACTTTTTTGATGAAGATATTGATCAAGATTTTAAAATTACGAAAATAAATGTAAATTTTATTGATAAAACTTTATATAATATAAATACAAAATTCATTATTAAATCTAAAATAAATAATATAATTGAAATATCATGTTTCCAAAATAACAAAAAAACCTGTTTTATTAATTTACAATTATCAAAAGAAAATAATGAAAATATCAAATTAAAAGA
>Ga0233412_10001002_pt1 | contig 15475 bp, 29 predicted proteins | sample Na_anoxic_4_MG_FD_180667 | JGI IMG/M metagenome (GOLD analysis project Ga0233412, IMG submission 180667) | Seawater microbial communities from Saanich Inlet, British Columbia, Canada - Na_anoxic_4_MG | ecosystem: Environmental > Aquatic > Marine > Inlet | place: Canada: British Columbia...
TGTTTCTCCTTTGGTTATTGATACTATAGCATCAGTTCTGGATTTGTCAAGTCAATCTTCCAAAGTTTCTTCCAGGTGACTCTTGTGCCCTTCCCAGAATTCAGCATCCGCCTTGGCGTCTTCCTCCCATCGTTTCTCAGCCTCATCGTGCAACTGGATCTGTTGGGGAGTACGAACCAGCCCGTGCTGCTCGTAGCACTTGGGGTCGCCGAATTCACCACACTCTGGGCATTCTGGACATGCACACGTATCGTCTGTCTGGTTGCATACCTCACAGATGCATGGTTCATCACCTGGCAGGGAGGTAACTCCTGGCGGTAGACTCCAGCCGAAGGCACCCATTATTCGTCCCTCGGGAAGATGGCATCATAGATCTGTTGCTTGATCTCTTCCTCTTGATTGTCCTTTTCCCATGTAATGGTAGTCGAGTTGATGATCTGAGACTCGCAGTAGCATTCGCCAGTGGAGCAGTAGCATTCACCCTCTGCCTTTTCCCATTCCTCTGGCGAATTCTCGGGGGTACAGGACTTGAGAAGTTGACCCAACGGACATTCATCATCATGGACTTCGACATGACGTTGGGGACATTCGTCATGGTGATTGTCGAGATGGTCCATATCTGAATAGAGATCAATATGGATTGGCAATGGAAATGAAGTACCGTTGAAGCTGATTTCATAGAACCCGCTGCTCTTCCTGGAATGGCACGAAATCTTGATCTGCCATTTGTTGTCGGTGAAGTCGATTTCCCATTTCTTTTCCCGATAGAAATCTTCTGGAAGAAGGCTGAGTAGAATATTCTTCATCCCCTCACTCAACATGTATCCACCATTGATCACATGAGCAATGGCACGCATGGTGAATATATCCTGGGGGTATTCCGTCTTGAATGTCTCGATCATCTTGATGCTGTTCTTCAGCCCGTTGTAGCTGATCTGGCTGCCACCTTCATGTTTGCCTGTTTGGATCCCCATACGCATACAGACCTGGACACATGCATTCTTGACCATCTGTGGTGCCTTTTGCAGTATACGGGACATTTCTGCACGCTTGTCGCCATCTTGACTCGCAGTGATGATATCGACTGGGATTGTTGCAATTGTGGTCAGCATGGAAATTCTCCCATTAAAATTTGTTCGTCATTGTAATTGTCGAATACGGTCAGTGGGATATCAATGGTATTGAGTTCAAATTCACCGCAACCATCTTTCGGAAAGGCAGAAAACTTGAAGGAATTCTTCTGTACCTTGAGGGTGTTGCAGGATGTTCTGGTGGGGATGCAATCATCTAGGCGTTTAACACTGTCGGCAGGGGTTTTGTCAGAGACGAATTCACATACAGACAAATCGTAGTAATCACCAGTACCGTCGAATTCCTCGATCTGATACACATCAGCCTTTTTGACGATCTCAGCCAATTCCTTGATCCTGGCTATTTCATCCTTGCCAATCTCACCGAAGAAATAAGTAGGGGCATCTTCCCACCACTCACTGTTGCATTCAACTGCAATTAACAACTTCATATCGTCTCTCCCTTGGTTACCTCTACAATAGCACCCATTCTGGATTTGTCAAGTCAATCTTAGATATTATTCCCAGAACAGTCCCGTCTTTCTGATTCGGAAACGGAATGATATTCACGAAGACTTATATCACATCTGGAACAACGCCAGGTACGATTGTCGAATAGATGTCCCCACTTGGCAAGTCTTTTTTTCTGCAACTGAACTTCAACCGCTTTAGCCTCCATAACAGACTTGTGCAGGAGAAGCGTAGATTCAATGGTGTCACCGTCGTCGGGGTAGATATCATAGACGCGCCCGTCAATATGGAACTCGCACCTGTGAGGCTGCCTTCTGGGCGTTGAGTGATGTCTGGGGGGAATGTGTGCTCTGATGTACAGGCAGACAATGATTAATATCACAAGCAAGACTGTCATGCCAATTTCCAATTGATAGCGTAATACCTGCAATTGCGATGGCAGGACACATAACCACTCGTATTGTCATCTGCTCGCCAGTGACCGTCTCCACATTCTTTGCCAGGCATATGTGTAAGGGAGTCAAATCGTTCCCGTCGTTGCAATACTTCCCAGGCTTCCTCGGGTGTCGCGTACCAACGGGTGGAATGAGTTTTACTTTCAGCTTGATATTGAATGATTCGTTGTGGCATGGCTATTCCCTTATTTATTTTGGTTATTGTAAAGAACAGAGCTTCCAGGATTCGAACCTGGAACTCAAGGTATCAGCCTTGCGTCCAACCTATTGATCAACCTCGCGATGTCGATCTCCAGTCTACGCATCATACTTCCATCGAGTAATGCACTACTCAACTTCAGTGGCGATGTTTCGCCAGGACCAGCTCCAAGAATACTATAACACCAGTTCTGGGTTTGTCAAGTGCTGTTCGTAAAAGAAACCTCCAGGGAGATCCTGAGGCTCGGCGCATCTCAAAGTGTACTACATAACGGTTTTTTAATTGGTTATGTAGTACACTTTGGTTTTGCAGCGGCGCCGGCAGAAGCCTCCTCGTCACCAGGACACAAAAAAGACCGCCCTTAAATAGGACGGTCCACTGTGGGGATGGGGGAAATCTGGTTTAGTCGGTTACGACCTCCCAAGTGCTCAAGTCAAACTTGTCGCTGATAGTGGCGCCTAGAAACGATTGCCACGTGCCCCTGATAGTCCATTGACTTCGGCTAGTAACCGTAACTGTACGATAATCCGGAGTGGCGGAACGCCTGGTGTACTTATTGACCAGTAGAACTGTTTCCGTTTTGCTCATGGCTATTCCTTTTATGCCATAGGTGGAGGAAAGAACTTATGACCGATATAGCCATGGAGTTCGTTGGAATTTTCCATTAACTCTTCTATCTGCTTTGCTCTCTCTTGGTCGTCTGGGCTCAAGGTGTTAAAATGTTTCTTCAACTGGGCAGCAAAATCCCATTCGTCTTCGTCTTCCTCTTCTGGCATGCACTCGACCTTGAAACCAAGGGAAATCCAAATGTCCATTTCATCCCAGGTCATCTCCTTTTCAATTGGTTCAGTTGCAAGTTCATCAAGAAACCTTTTGGCATCAGTAACACCACACCCATTCTCTTTCATGAGGTGTTGGATACATCTGATTACACTAGCTGTCGGCTTGATTCCGGTTATCTTTACTGTGCGGTTTTTGGGCTTCTTGCTGCCGAAGAACCATTCCGTAACCATAACACAGGTAGTCATCTTGGTATCACGCAGTCCATTGATGGTATTGGGGAACTTGTCAATAGCCATCTTGTTATTGTCGATCCATACCAGGTATGGGAACTCTTCCATTCCCTCAAATGAGAAGCCCACGACGATTATGGCTATGTTTTTGTTATATTCAGACAAGTCGGGTACTTCATCGAAATGTCGAATGCCGTATAATTCAATGTCTGGATACCTGGTTTTGACAATTTCTGCTGAATGTTTACTGTCGGAGTCAGCTTCGTGGTAAATGCAAATCATGGTGTTTTCTCCCTTGGTTACTGATACTATAGCACCAGTTCTTGATTTGTCAAGTGAAATAACCATAAAAAGGAAAAGCCCCATTGCTGGGGCTTCCTGCGATCTCTGAGCGGCACTGGAAGGTGCAGCGGGAAAGACCGGCTTCTTGACATAAGATACCAAGAATATAGCACAACTAAATGTAATGTCAAATGGTTTTGGACAAATTATTCATAATCAAGACATATTCCCAATGGAAACAGTTCTTCATTGATCCTGTCCCTGGTCGGGAGCACTGTCCATTGTTCAAAAACCTTCATGACTTTAATACAGACCATCTTGCATTGCTTGAAATCCTCACCATAGAACCATCCACCTATATCATCGTCTATGGTAGCTACCCATAATCTACATATAGGTTTATTCTGGTAGTCGATGTATGCTGATACCTCTATGTTCAAAACTCCACGATAGAAGTCATAGAAGTCGAATTCACCGGATATACACATCTTGTGTACTTCATACCTGGTTTCCTCATTGACAATGATGGCTGGCTTGAGCAATTCAGCTACTGCAGCAAACCTTTCGTATCGATGTAGTTGACACATATCAGCGCCTTTGAAATAGATTAAGGGGAAGGTTGATATCGGCTACCGTGCATTGCTCCAGGGTTTCAACTATGCGTTTTGATATTCTGGACATTTCCTGAAATACCCCAGCAATTGATTCAGCCTCGATATCTTCGAATCCGTCAAGGTTCTTTACTCTAACGCCATCACTTGTGATCAGTAACGTTATCTGGAAATCAATTGTGGTCTTGCTGTTTGACTGCTTGCCCTCATATACGACTTCGTACATAGTGGTGCCTGGTACTCGATTGACACTCAACAATTCAAGATTCATTGCCTTCCCCTTTTACCTTTTCAGTATTCGGTTGCATACCGTAGATGTTGATCTCGGCTGATTTGGTATGCTTGCTTTCGTTGAAGCAGCGGGGACACCATGGCAATAGCTCAATGGGAACGACAAAGCTATATGTCATACCGCATTTGCATTTCTGATGTTGGTGCTTTTCCATTGTTCGATCTCCTGGTTTGGTGTCTGCGGAGGGAGTTGAACCCGCCAGCCACACTAAGGCGGCACCATCTGTATTGAGTCTCAGAGTACTTTGACTTTGTACTGCTCCGCTACCTATGCAGGCGGTTTGTCCTAGCCAGCCTGTTTCGGAACACGTTCTCTCAAGATGCAGACATTTATAAAACTTCTGGGCCCAGCGCGTGTCTAGATCACGCACAACCGCCGGTTGCCTCTGGTATGGGGAGCCTCTCGGTTGCGTACCCCCATTACTTCTACCGCATAATGAATCCCTCCTGGTTTATTTGGCCTTTTACACTATATCATTGATACTGTAAATGTCAAGTCGATTTACAGAAAATATCAATTTTGAGTTGGGATGATATTGACACAATTCGATGACTCTGGTTCGACATGAAGTCTTCCTTCAGCAGAACGAATAACCAATTTCGTTGGTCTACCATGTCCATCGGCTTCCTTGACACTGACCCTGAGCTGCTGATTGTATCCAGCATCAAGTTGAAAGTAAACCTTATTGCTGCGCTTGACTGGCATAACCGAATCGCCAAGAAGGTCGATGACATATGACTCTTTACCCTCGACTTTATCACGTTGACAAAAGCCGGCTTCTTTCAAATTTTCTCTGGCATTCCATAAATCTCTTTCGAGTCCCTGGATCCTTTCCCGAGCCCAGACAGGAAGCTTTTTGACTCTGTCATCCTGGAATGTCATGGTGCTGTTGCAATTTGGGCACTTGAACTGTCCGCCTACCTTGTCGACCTGGAGGTTGTCTTCCTTGTCAGTGGCGCCGCATTCGAAACATGTATACATGATGTTCTCCATTTGTGGTTGTGGTGCATCTATCGGGGCTCGAACCCGAAACCGACGGGGTGTTGCTCTAAACCAATTGAGCTATAGATGCAGTTGATCTATTTACCGATTCACTTTATTGGTGGGCTTCGTTCCAATAACAATACCAATGGGACCCTTCATGGGCTTGCCCATAATATCCGTGAAAGCGACGGGGTTTTTCCTGCATCTTTCATTATAGCCCTCATAGGTCACGACTTCCACTCCGCGGCGAGAACGAATGGTCATTTTATCACCGATCTTGAAATCCTTGAGACTCTCGGGCACAAGGCAATCTATATCAGTGCCCCTTGCCTTGGGAACTGTGGATACCTTGGGCTTGTTGGAATTCCACACGTCCAAGTCGCCTACACCCAGGATGGCGACAAAGTCATTTTCGTTACCCTTATACCCCTTGGCTCCAGTGGAAAAGGAATAGATGATGGGATACTTGGTATTTCTTGGTTTGAGTTCGGTAACGATAGCAATCTTGCCATTGCGTCCGAGGGCGATCGTTCCCGGGGTGAGGTCTTTAAGTTCTACCATTTCGTCTCTCCTTTGGTTACAGCTAATATAGCATCGATACGTATATTGTCAAGTGGTTTATCATAAATTAATGCTGCACCTGGTACCCGCCGAGCGGGCGCCGGCGAACCAGCGCACCTGAAAGTGTACTACATAACGGTTTTTTAATTGGTTATGTAGTACACTTTGAAGTGCGGGGGACAGCTCGTGGGGGACAACCAGGGGATACATTTAATCAACTGGGGTTTACATCGGGGAAACGTGCAGGAGGGAAAGTACTAGCTCACAACGCAAATTGAGGAGGTATGCTGACGCATTTTGACAAGACACGGTGCCATGGGTGGAACCGAACGTGCATGCCAATCTGTTCTGAGGTAGTCATACCTGCAGTTAACATACGCCTGGAGCATATTTGATATGGTACTGATCACATTGACGAATTGTAATTTATTCCCATCATCGGCGATAACGATTGAGTACTGTGGATTGCCCCACGCCCAGCGGGCCCAGGAACATGCCGTTGCAGCCTGGCGAGAAGGATCGCTCAGACAAACTGGAAATGGGAATATGGATATGGTGATTTCATTTTGAGCCTGGGATCTCAGTCTTACAATCTCATTTTCTGATTCACCATATGCACACAGGGCGACATTCAAATTTTGACTGCCATCATGCGCATTTAGCTCATACACCATATCAATCGGGGTTGGATATGCTGGCGATGCCGCAATAGAAATATAGCCATCTCTGATGAAGGCTCTGGAGCCCTCTATAGTACCCCTACAAAGAACCTGGACTTCAGGTAAAAAGAATTCAATGCGGGCACGAAAATTATTGGGATCACATGTGATTACATCCACTTGCACATCAGGATGCGTTATATGTTCAAAAACAACCCCCATACCAACATGCACCCGTGATAGTGATAGTGATATGGAACTCATAGGTATTGTTACCCCATAGCGATAGCGATGACGACCATAGATATCAGGTGTGTCACTTATAAGCTGTATAGGGTATCCATCTATGGAAGGCGCGCACACATTCAGTGGATGATCAGGTCCAAGCACAGGTGCAGGCAGCAGGTCATCGCGTGGGTCCATTCGTCCCAGTACAGTGCGAACGCCTCCCATGAACAACGTACTATATGCATTCAGTGTTTGTTCTGCATTCATGATATCATCCGAAGCGAGCGCTGGGGTAACGATCACGAAGGCTTTCCTTGCTCCTGAAATTTCGTCCAACTGATCTATCGGTTACAGGATCAATAATCCAGATCGCTCGGTTGATCTGCAGCAGATCATGGGACTTTCCCTTTATCGTCAGGGTTCCTACTCTTTGTGCACCTTTTGTGATACTAGCCATATATTTCTCCTTGTGTTGGTAATGGCGGACGCGCATTCAGTGTATAGCGCTATTGAAACATGTCGTCGGTTATTTCTGTCGGTTCAGATATTTCTCGTGCTGGGATAACGTTGATGTTGCAGGCAGCTAACTCGAGACTGATACTTTGTTCCTGAAGATTACGAATCTTGTCCTGGATGTTATTCAAACTTGCCTGAACGATGGTTTCAACTGATACATCCAATGACTCTTTCCTGGTCCACATGTAGAGTTCGCCAACAATATCACGCATGATCTTGTCGATGTCAATCTTTTTGACGTGGTTCCAGTTAATTTTCATGGAGCTCACCTTGAAGATCTTTTTACATTCTTCGGCGTGGTGTTCCAGTACTACGATACCGCCGTTGATAATTCTAATCAGATACAGTTTCATTGGAGTTCTCCCTCTATGATCTTTTCAACCTGGTGACTGATATCGATCGCTGGTTCGACAGTGTATTCACGACCGTCGACTATTATCAAGAGGTCGAGATCTATGGACTCAACAGGGGTAATCTTGAAAGAGATATCGCGACATTCAACAATTCTATCAAAGTCTTTATTGCGCTGAAGTGCCAGCTCGTGTCGCATCACAGCCTTGCGATTCTTCAGAGCCTCATATTCAAGCCTCTGTGACTCCTGTGCTGCTCGGTATTCAAGGAATGCATCCTCGAAGTCCTGTTGGGATCCACACCGCGGGCATAGCGTTGGTTCCTTGTCATGAGAATCAATAAGCCATTTCCAGTCTGTCCCCAGAAACAATCCTGGAGACTCTTTGCGGATTAACAATGAGATACAGCTATAGCCTACAACTCTTCCACACCTGGTGTTGACTATACCCTTGGACGAATTCGTGTCCGAGATGTGAATCAGGTGACTCTTTTCCGCGCTCACAATTACTGGCCATTTCCTACTCATGCCGTCACCTCCTTATTCTTATTGTAGCCAGTCCAGCCAAGCTTCTTATTCGCCTGCAGAGCCTTGCTGGCATCACTGCCCTTTGGCTGCGTACCATGGAGAAGAAGAGCGAAACTTTCATCGGTAGCCCAAACATGGGAATCGTCATGATCAACCTCGAGCCCCAATTCGTCAGCCTCAGCCTGGGAGAAAACAACACGTGCAGTACGATAGCCGTGCTTCTCATAGACGTCGTCATGGGTCCCGCCCAAGCTACCTACAATCTTAAAATTGTCAGATTGCAGCCCACGTACGACAATGGGCGCCGCCTTGCTGTAGGCGTAGAATATGGTACCGAGAATTTGCTTCACACCATTATACATGGTGAGCTGTCCTGGACGGCGACGTGCTACTTCACACCATGCCTTGAAGTAGTTCGAATTGAAGAAGTCACCACCCGTGGAATGAACACGCACCAAGCCAATCCAGTTGTCAGGCATCGATTGATCAATCAGATCAGCCATACCCTTGACGCTGCGTAAACCCGCCTCCTTCAAAAGATTGTAGTTGCGCCAATGTCTTGCCAGGACCGTCTTTTTGAAACGGGCTTCACTGGTAGCGCCGAAGCAGCGATACTTGGTATGGGGACCATCAACAATCTTTCCCGTTTCCAGGTCAACACATGATCTGCATTCTTTGGCGAATGGACACGCGTGCCCAGCTGGAAGGTCAAAGGTTAATGTGTTCTTGCCGAGCTTCGAGTTGCCGACTCCAAATTCCAACAGGTTATTCATATCGTCTCTCCTTTGGTTACCTCTACAATAGCACCAATTCTGGATATGTCAAGTGCTTTCTTAAATAAAATAAAAGCGCCCGGCACGTCACCGGGCGCTTCCTCCGTTAGGAGAGACGTTTGTTCTATTCAGGACCCACAGGTAGTTTGTCTATATTGATCCACCCTTTCAAATGATACTGCAAGGGGCAATCGGGATCAGTAACATCCAATACATCATATATGCCTTCATTGGCAGCTGACAGTATCTCAGCCGGGATCTCACCCTTGTGCATATGGACATCTCCGAACTCTGAAATTGTGATGTACCTCTTTTCCATGTCGACTTTCCTTCTGTTTGGTTATCCCCATTGGATTGCAAAAGCTTCTGCAATTCCGTCATAGGTCTTTGATCTTAGTTTCCACCTGTCCTTTGATGGACCGAGATTGTTCTGACCACTCGGGGTTTGATTAGCCCACACGGGCTTGATCTTTGGTTGCCCAGGATAGTCACCTGATTTGTCTCGGGCAAAGAAAAATCCATCTACCTTCTTGACGTCCCAGCCATGGGGAACACTGTCCTTGTCTTCGAAAAGAGTCCAGCCGGCGGGAGTAATGATGTTGGTCGGCTTCAATAGGGGAAGTCCCTTTAGCCACAAACAGGTTCCCTTGCTGGCATCATCACCGAATTGCCAAGGTTGAATCTTCTGGTCGTACTTCCGGATTCTTGTCGAGATGCATCCAATTGGATTCTCAAGTGCAATCTTGGGAATGTCGGCGTCCAGGAACATACGGACAAACTCAAGTGCCTCCTCGGTCTTGGCAGCTCTTCCCTCGACTCGTTTATTCCAATGCAATCCAGATGAACAAACATATGTACATGGGGGATGGGCAATCATAAGATCCCAACCCATGTCAAGAAGATCAGTAACATCCTGCTGATAGTGCCATTGGGGGTCACCATCGCACGGGAGTATATCACATGACCAAGCATCATGACCACGAGCTCGAAAGGCGTCACGGACCGTTGCTGATGATTCACAGGCTACCAAGACTCTCATTTACTTCTCTCCTCTTCGAACCAATCCATTTCATCTTCCATCTGAGTATGTATATTCTCGGCGCGCAACGCATCTGTTTCCCTCAGCGTGTCAAATTCGATTTCAATCTGAACAGCATCTTTGTTCTCATGAATCTGTACAACTCGATGCTTGCCATCAGACATCTGCACCCAGTCGAAGGCACGTGCCTGAACAAGCATTCGATCGGAACATTTGCTCGGCTTCCATTGGGGACCTGAAAAGCATCTGTATACTGGTTTGACCTTAGTCATGCTACCAGCTCCTGCCAGTTCATTGTGTTGATTCCCATTTCGTCTCTCCTTGTTGTGCTTTTAATATAGCACAGATACTGCGTTTGTCAAGCTGTTCCTTGACGTTTTTTCTTGTCATACTTGATACCTGTCTTGCCGCCGGCATCGAGACATGCGTTCAATCTCTTCAGCTCACGCTTCGTGATCGTTCCCTTCAGTTCTTTTGCCTTGAGATCTTCGAGTTCGTAACCTGTCATTCTTTACTCCTGTTTCTGATTCAGCAAGAGAATGGTCTCTCACTTGTTGTATTGCGTTTCTGGATATTCTTGGTTAGGAGGCGATAGCATCGCGACACTTTTTCAAGTATGCGCGACCTTCTGGTGAGCTTGAATAAGTCGCTTCGTGACACTCGGTTAATTCTGTTATAATTTCTTCCATGGCTTTCGCGCGTTCGCTGTATCCATAGAGAGCTTCTCCGAAATCCCCGCATTCATGATCTTGCTGTAACTGTTCGCTTAATTTCATTTGTTTCTCCTTTTTAGCAAGAGAATGGTCTCTCACTTGTTGTATTGCGTTTCTGGATATTCTTGGTGATCATATCCTTGAGTTCATCATTGGAGTCGTACTCCTCAGTAACCCATTCCACACACAATTCTTTGCGACGATTCAAGTCCCTCTTTCTAAGCACACTTAAATCAGCTTTCAACGCATCGATTTGCTGTTTCAATTCATCCAGTCGTTCATCATCATCAATGGTATTGACAAGATGTTTTCCCAAGCTGTTGAGATTGTGTTCATTACCACAGTCAATGATACGATGAATTCGGTCAAGCTTATCCTGTAATGCGGAACGAACATAGGTATCACGTTCTTCGATAAGCCATTCTGCCAATTCACCATTGACTTCATCACAACGCTCCTGGGCGGTTTGGAGCTTACGAAGCCGTACCAGATTTATAGGGATTGAATAGGAGATCTTTTTTTCGATATGTTTTAGTTCGCCACGGGTACCAATTACATTCTTAACTTCATAGATCCGCCCCAGTTCATCAACGATACTCTGCGGAAGACGATAAAGACATTCATACTCACAAGAGGTTGACTTGAATCCGGATCCCAGGACGGCAGCTTCGACCTTGGCGGTGAAGGTCTTTTCATTGTCATTCGGACGCTCGGCGTTCTGAACAAGTTCGAAATCTTCGATCGAGATTCTTCCCGATGCTATTGGTAATCCCAGTACGTCTGTTACCTTGATGGTGCTTTTCATATCGTCTCTCCCTTTTGATTATACCTACTATAGCATCAGTCTCGGGTTTGTCAAGTCCTTTTAAGAAGAATTAGCAACAACTTGCTTCAATCCAGATTTCAACCGGGACTCCGTCGTCCAGAGCAACCATGATGTTGACATTCCCGCTGTCGCCCCAGCCCGTCTCCAGTGTAGCCAGATTACAGGCACTCCGACCCTTATGGGACGGGAAGATGGGATTCTGAATAAAGATAGGCTGTCCGAAGATCTGAAGATACTTGCCGTGCCCGTAGATTTCATCGCCGTTGTCAATGTTTCTGATGTTGCGCTTCATTGTCTCGATACGCCCCGACCAAAAATCGTCGCCGTCTTCCTTGTCCTCCGCTTCAAATTCGGCGATCTCATTTATCAAATTGGCACGCATCTCCTGCTGATGTGCAGCCGAGTCCCACGCTTCATAGGGAGTCTCGGGTTCGTCGGTGGGCTTGAAGGTTACGGTGGCACTACTTGGGATTCCGTCCCAGTCGGCGTCGATGTCGATGTCAACTAGATAGTTTTGGCCACTGATGGGTACGATAACTGGACCCTGGTCGTACAGGCGGGGTGTGCCCAGTTCGGGATAACGGTGGTCATCGTATTTGTGTTCCTTCCCCTTGTATTCGTAGGTCTTGGGAATAACTTCGACCCCTTCAGGGATACCATCATGGCATTCGCAGTGTCCATCGGTTGCTTTAAGAGTAATCACTATTCGTTCTCCTCGACTCTTGCTTTTCGCTTGATGGTTGTGGTATAGACACGATTGTCATGTACAAGGAACATCCGGGCGGATTGCCATTTCTCCCCTTCACTCAGTACACCAATACCAGGAATGTACTGACAATACCCAGGCGTATGGGTCCGCCATTTGGCACGCCCCATGTTGGTACGATGATAGGTGAGCTTGTTGCACTGTTCGACGCCCTTGGTGGAGAAGGTGTTGTAGCCATGATCATTTCTGATGGTCTCACAGTCCTTGATCTTAACTATCACAAAGTAGTTGGATTCAACACCCCTGTCCTGTGTATCAACATCAGTCTCGGGATTTGCGGGGCGCCAGCTGAAAGTGTTGCTGCGTCTGAAGTTCATTCCATCAAATCTCATATCGTCTCTCCTTTGGTTACCTCTACAATAGCACCTATTCTGGGTTTGTCAAGTACCTTTAGGAAATTATTTATTCATTGATTTTTCTCATTTTGAATCTTCATCCCCCTTCCCTTGGTTGCTTCTATTTTCTTGAATGCTTTGATCTTCGATGAAGATCTTCCACAGATTTCTCTTGAGTCTTCCTCATGGTGGTCATCACAAACATAGTAGTTCCACTCACCTGGGCTGCGGACATACCATACCGCATCTTTATCGCAGTGCGAGCATTTGAATTTAAGGACGTCGGGATCTGACTCTTTCCAGATACAGATGATTTCTTTTCCCCCACCATTCATACCATTGACTGTAACCCAAAGTCCAACTTCGGGCTCGATATCATTCATTCTATTTCCCCAGCAACCCTCGCTGAAATAGTTTTTGATTTCATTGGCGGCAGCTGAACCATCGTAAAAACCACCACGACCATACTTGTAAAGAATACGTCCAGCTTCGGCACGGGATCGAGCACACACATATATGTACTCAACAGAAAATGGATAGTGTTGCTCGTTGCTATGCCCTTCGGGACAGTTATAGTCTCCACGTCCCCAGCCTCGACCATTCCAGATTTTGAGTTTCTTAGGCATCGACTTTCTCCACTACTGGACTCTTGCCCCACTTGGTTATCCGATAACAGGGTCCGTTGAGTTTATGGTAAAGCTTCTTGTTGGCATCAGTATCAGGGGTCCCATCTTTGAAATGTTCAACCATATCATCACCACTGACTGCCATAAGGGTATCGTGAGTATCCTTGCAGACATCAAAAAAGGTACCCTCTCTGACACTGTAGTAACATGTGCCACCAATTTCATGCTTAACAAGCCAGAATCCACCCTCGGGTTCATACTTTCCACATACCGCATCTACCAGTACGTCGATATCATCAAGCAATTTCACGGCAACCCCACTTTGTTCTTCGACAATCTCCAAAACAGTCTCCAACTTGTGAAGCTGAACGAATTCAGTAGCATCAGCATATTGCCTGTCAACATATGTACTGACGGGATACCTGGTATTGTAGAATTCGAGAAGAGCGTCCTTCAAAACTTGTTTTACTATTGATCGGGATCTCTGAGCCATTCGTCTCTCCTTTGGTTACCTCTACTGTAACACCAGTTCGGTATTTGTCAAGTCAATTTCTTGAAATGCTTCATGTAATGTTTATTGAACCAATCACGATCAGCTTCAATTGTCGGCGCCCATGGATCATCATCGCATCGCTTCTTCGAAAGATCCCGGGTATAGTCAAGCGTTGCCAGCCTGGTATCACGTAAACTCATGACAGTTTCAGTGATCCTGTAGTTGTCATCGTGAATCTCAAACTTAAGCATCGTCCACCCCCATTTGATATCTGTACATCCGGAATCTGGAGTTCTTGGTTACCAGCTCCCAGCCATCAAGGACAGGAACAACATAGCCTTGCCACGTGCCTCGGGTAGTAAGTCCATTTAGAAACTTCTTGTCATTGCGTACCGAGACAAATGCAGTACCGTTTTGATTCAGGTGAGCGACAATGTCTTGCTCGGCTTTCAGGCGCTCGGCTTCATCCTCGATAACATTCAGGACATAGTTGCACATGACCGTATCGTATTCATGCATGGGAACACTGGGACCATCCGGGAAATGATTTGGGTCATACTTGTCCATCCCGAGATGATCAGCGTCGAACCCCTTGCCGCAACCAAAGTCAAACAACCTACCCTTGAGTAGATCATGCTTGACCAAATAACTGGCTGGTGTGCTGAGTTGTTTCCTGGCGATCGCCGTCAAATGTGATTTACTCATAACGCTCCTTTGGTATTTGTGGTGTAGAGATACCATAGCATATATCTTGTATTTGTCAAGCCTTACTCATAAATATTATCTCCCCGAGACATCTCCCCTGGCATTACCCCTTCGTTTTATAAGTAAATTACCCCTTGGTTTGCCCCAGACTGGGGCAAGAATGGGATGTTTTTGCGCCATATACGCGCAAGAATGGACTGGTTTGGCGTCAGCCCTGGGCAAAAAGAAGGGAAAGCAATTGCAATTATGGTATCCCCCATACAGCATTGAAAGCCTGCGCTGCCGCCGGCTAGCCCTGCCGGACTCGAAGCTTCTCGAGTAATCCCGACGCACACCGGCAGCGCAACGGCTTTCAAACCTCCCACCTACGCCGTCCCGGACCCGCACTTCAAAGTGTACTACATAACGGTTTTTTAATTGGTTATGTAGTACACTTTCAAATGTGCCGCCCCGAAGGAGAGCCGACGAAGCGTCAACCAGATTACCTCATGTTCTGTAAGTACTTGATAATCAAGACCCGACGAGGCGACCGGTCGAATCCCGCACTTCAAAGTGTACTACATAACGGTTTTTAAATTGGTTATGTAGTACGCTTTCAGATGCGGGGGACCTGGGAGTAGAGTTCCAGGGGGTTTTCGGGTGGTAAGTCAATAAATAGTCAAGATACTACGTAAGTCATTGATTCAACAGCAGGTTACATTATCAGGCGCCGAAGCCAGGATGGGGCGCTGGTACCAGAACCGTACCCAGCTGAACCCGTGGAGCGTCGATTTTGCCCATGCCCGGGACATTGCTAGCCTCATCAGGCATGATCCTGAAGGATATCTTGGCACCTGGTCCAATACCTGCACGACGACATATGTCATCATAGATGATCAGGTAGGATTGACCATTGATCTTGATCAGAAGAAGATCACCAACAGGCATCATATCATCAATGGTACCCTCATTCCAATCCTTGGAGGGGCCATACGAAACTCA
>Ga0233412_10001006_pt1 | contig 15454 bp, 26 predicted proteins | sample Na_anoxic_4_MG_FD_180667 | JGI IMG/M metagenome (GOLD analysis project Ga0233412, IMG submission 180667) | Seawater microbial communities from Saanich Inlet, British Columbia, Canada - Na_anoxic_4_MG | ecosystem: Environmental > Aquatic > Marine > Inlet | place: Canada: British Columbia...
GAACCGTCGGTGCCGGCGTAGTAGCAAAGATTATCGAGTAATAGATAAATAACGGGAAAGCCGGGGTCGGACCCCACTTTTCCGCCAAAGCATGAAGTTAATGAGAAGCTACAGCGGTACGCGGAAAACTGGGGTCTGACCCCAAACGCAACGAACCACGGTAGTTAAAAGAAAACATAAAGATACGGGAAATTCCTCCAACAGCGAGCCCGGAATCAGGTAAAGTGGCACGTCGCTGGAAAGGCCGGGGTCAGACCCCAGTTTTTTGCACAGGTGCGGAAGCCGGGATCTGGCAGCGGAAGTTGGCGGAATACTGGGGTCTGACCCCTCTTTGCGGCGTTTGAGGTTATGAGTGACGGGGTTTTGGCCCCTTTTGCGGAAAAGTTAGAGAAGAAATTATGGCTACAAATCAAAATATAAGAATCCGCCTCAAGGCATTCGATCATCGACTGATTGACAATTCGGCGCGGGAAATCGTTGAGACAGCAAAGCGTACGGGTGCCCAAGTACAGGGCCCGGTGCCGCTGCCGACGAAAATGGAGCGCTTTACGGTGCTGACTTCGCCGCACGTCAACAAGGATGCGCGGGATCAATATGAGCTGCGGACCCACAAGCGGCTCATGGATATCCTTGATCCGACGGACAAAACTGTCGATGCGCTGATGAAGTTGGAATTACCGGCTGGCGTAGATGTGCAGATAAAATTGAACTAAGCGAATTTCTTGCTATAATTGCCTGCTGGCTCGGGCCCGTTGCAAGATAACTTGCAACGGGCTTCGTGCTACCAGAGCCGAATATCAGGGGTGATCTGAACGGTTGTCTGGTAAAGCAGTAAAAATGAAGTGGGGCTGAAAGCCGCCCTGCACAAGGAATCTGACGGGTCAGGTTTCGGTTTTGGGTTTATTAAACTATAAATCACTCGAAATCGAAGGCTGAACTATTTTCATAGAAATAATGACTGCTCTGCTTCTGCAGGGTGCGTCTGATGTAAGGAAATCGGCATGGCCATCGGGCTTATCGGTCGAAAAACTGGAATGAGTCGAGTCTTCACCGAAGACGGCGAATCTGTGCCTGTCACTATTATTCAGGTGCTGCCGAATCGTGTGACACGTATCAAGACGGACGAATCAGACGGTTATTCGGCTCTGCAGGTCACCACCGGCAGCGTAAAGCCGCAGCGTCTCTCTAAACCTGACGCGGGGCAATATGCGGCCGTATCAACAGAGCCTGGTGAAGGCTTGTTTGAATTTCGCATTGATGGCGAAGATCTCACTGAGATCGAGGCCGGTTCGGAATTGACGGTTGAGCGCTTTGAGGCGGGTGAGAAAGTTGACGTAACCGGTACATCAATCGGTAAGGGCTATGCTGGTGTGATCAAGCGGCACAATTTTGCTACTCAGGATTTCACGCATGGTAACTCGCTGGCGCATCGGGCCCCGGGTTCGATCGGACAGAACCAGACTCCAGGGCGTGTGTTCAAAGGCAAAAAAATGTCCGGGCATATGGGTAATGTGAAACGTACGGCTCAGGGTCTTGAAGTTGTGCAGATTGATACCGAGCGCAACCTGCTTGTAGTTAAAGGTGCGGTTCCCGGCCACAGGGGCGGTCGTTTGATCGTCAAGCCGTCGATCAAGGCATCGGCACCAAGAAGCCTAAGCAAGTAGGCGATGTAGGAACAAAGATGAAGATTGCTATTACAGGTGGTTCGGGAAGCATAGACGTATCAGATGATACGTTCGGCGCAACCTTTAACGAACCGCTGATCCATCAAGTTGTCACTGCTTACCGGGCAGCCGGTCGTAGCGGCACCAAGCGGCAGAAGAATCGTTCAGACGTACGTGGTGGTGGTGCAAAGCCATGGGCCCAGAAAGGTACCGGTCGAGCCCGTGCCGGTACGTCGCGCAGCCCGATATGGGTCGGCGGTGGCCGTGCATTTGCGGCACGCCCGAGAGATTACACGCAGAAGGTCAACCGCAAAATGTATCGCGCTGCGATGCGCTCGATGCTGTCGGAATTAATTCGCCAAGATAGTTTGGTCGTTATTGATTCAATTGAAATGTCAGCACCCAAGACACAGGATCTTGCAGCAAAGCTCGCCGAGTTGAAGCTTGATAATGTGCTGATCCTCGTTGATAAGTACGAGACAAACTTGTGCCTGTCCGCACGTAATTTGCCTTTGGTAGATGTGCTTGATCTGCGTGAGATCAATCCGGTCAGTCTGCTTCGTTACAGCCGTGTGCTGGCCACGAAAGCAGCTATCAAAGGGCTTGAGGAGCGGTTCTCATGAGCGACGGCGCAACACATTGTAAAGAACGGTTGATGACGGTGCTGCTTGGCCCGCACGTGTCCGAGAAAAGCACGGATGTCGGTGAGCGGCATAACCAGATCGTTTTCAAAGTACGACGTGATTCAACGAAGAAAGAAATTCGTGGTGCCGTCGAGATGATGTTTGAGGTGAAGGTCACGGAAGTTCAGGTTGTGAATTGCCGCGGCAAGATCAAACGTTTTGGTCAGGATTGGGGTCAACGTAACGCTTGGAAGAAAGCTTACGTCACGCTTGCTGATGGCGAGAACATAGATTTTCTCGGCGCCGAAAGTTGAGGGAGCAGGATAATGCCATTACAGAAGCTTAAGCCTACCTCACCCGGCCGTCGATTTACGGTCAGGGTTAATACGCCGGACCTGCACAAAGGCGCGCCGCATGAGCCGCTGGTTGAGAAGAAAACCAGTACTGGCGGGCGTAACAACAACGGTAGAATTACTACGCGTCATCGCGGCGGTGGTCACAAGCGCCGTTATCGCATTATTGATTTTCGCCGTAACAAGGATGATATTCAGGGTAAGGTTGAGCGCATTGAGTACGATCCAAATCGTAGCGCACACCTGGCACTCGTTCTTTATGCTGATGGCGAGCGCCGTTACATCCTGGCACCGAAGAATGTGCGGGCCGGTGATGTGGTTATGTCGGGGCTTCAGGCGCCGATTAAGCCGGGTAACGCACTGCCATTGCGAAATATACCGGTAGGTACCCTGATTCATTGCATCGAACTCAAGCCCGGTAAGGGTGCGCAAATGGTTCGTGCTGCCGGTGGCAGCGCCCAGATTGTGGCACGTGACGGCGCTTACTCAACGGTGCGAATGCGCTCAGGTGAAATGCGCAAGGTACATGTAGATTGTCGTGCAACAGTTGGTGAGGTTGGTCACAGTGAACACAACCTTCGCAAGCTCGGTAAGGCCGGCGCATCACGCTGGCGTGGAGTTCGTCCGACAGTTCGCGGCGTTGCCATGAACCCGATCGATCACCCGCATGGTGGTGGTGAAGGGCGTACATCTGGTGGCCGGCATCCGGTATCACCGTGGGGTACGCCAACTAAAGGCAAGAAAACACGTAATAACAAACGAACCGACAACATGATTGTTCGTCGCCGGGGTCGCAAGTAGCGCCCGGCTACTGAACGGTGTGATCAGGAATCAGGGGAACGAATAAGTGCCACGCTCAATTAAAAAGGGACCTTTCATTGACGACCATCTGGTGAAGAAGGTCCGAGAGGCTGCTGCAGCGAAAAACCGTCGACCAATAAAGACCTGGTCGCGACGTTCGATGATTAGTCCGGATATGGTTGGGCTGACAATAGCCGTGCATAACGGTCGGGATCACATTCCGGTGCTGGTTTCGGAGAATATGGTTGGACACAAGCTGGGTGAGTTCGCGTCAACGCGGACCTTCAGAGGCCATACGGGCGATCGTAAGGTCAAGTAGGCCCAGAGTCAGGGCCAGGAAAGAAAGGAATTTACAGGAACGGACCAATGCAGGTTTCAGCAAAATTAAAATATGCACGCATTTCACCGCAGAAGTGTCGTCTGGTTGCCGACGCAGTCCGTGGTAAGTCCGTCGGTATCGCGTTGCAGACTCTCACACTGATGCAGAAAAAAAGTGCAGTGATTGTTAAAAAAGTACTTGAGTCAGCGGTCGCCAATGCCGAGCACAATCATGGCGCCGATATTGACGAGTTGAAAGTGTCATTGATTCACGTCGATGAGGCGCCAACGTTCAAGCGCTTTAGAGCACGTGCCAAGGGGCGCTCTAGCAGAATTATCAAGCGTAACAGCCACATCACCGTGCAGGTCGCGGACGAATAGGATCAGGGTATGGGTCAGAAAGTACATCCAATTGGTATTCGCCTGGGTATCTCCAAAGACTGGGCATCGACTTGGTACGCAGATACCAAGACCTTTCCACTGTATGTGGCGACTGATCACAAGATCAGGAGTTTCATCAAGGGAAAGCTCAAGGATGCATCGGTAAGCCGAATCACAATTGAACGACCAGCCCGCAAGGCACACATAACGATTCACACGGCTCGTCCGGGTATCGTTATCGGTAAAAAGGGCGAGGATATTGAAAAGCTGCGTCGCGCCGTCGCTAAAATGCTGGACATGGTTCTGGCTGATGTACGAATTAATATTGCTGAGATTCGCAAGCCTGAACTTGACGCCCAGCTTGTTGCTGAAGGTATTGCTCAGCAGCTTGAAAGACGTGTGATGTTTCGTCGTGCGATGAAACGTTCAGTTACCAATACAATGCGTTTGGGCGCTCAAGGCATCAAAATTAAAGTTGGTGGTCGCCTGAATGGTGCTGAAATTGCACGATCAGAGTGGTACCACGAAGGTCGCGTACCGCTGCATACATTCCGTGCCGATATCGACTATGGATTTGCCGAGGCGGCTACGACTTACGGCATCATCGGAGTCAAAGTCTGGATTTTCCGTGGTGAGGTTTTTGAAGTTGAGCCCAGCAGTGTACAGCACGATAAAGCCAAGGCTCGTCAGGGAGATTCTCGTTAGAGATAAGCAACGATGCTACAGCCGAAACGAACAAAATTTAGAAAACAGCACAAGGGCCGAAATCGCGGTCTGGCTCAGCGAGGCAATACCGTTGCATTTGGCGAGTATGGCCTGAAATCAACTGGTCGTGGCCGTATTACGGCCCGGCAGATTGAGGCCGCACGTCGTGCAATGACCCGTTACGTCAAGCGTGGCGGCAAAATCTGGATCCGTATTTTTCCAGACAAGCCAATTACCAAGAAGCCGCTTGAGGTTCGCCAGGGTAAAGGTAAAGGTAATGTCGAGTACTGGGTTGCACAGATTCAACCGGGCCGCGTGTTGTATGAAATGGAAGGTGTGGATGAGTCAGTGGCACGCGAGGCATTTCGTCTGGCGGCAGCTAAATTACCTGTATCTACCTCCTTTGTGTCACGGACGGGAATATAAATGAACGTCAGCGAATTACGACAGAAAAAAGGCGAGGAGTTGACCGAAGAGCTTCTTGGCCTGCGCCGTGAGCAGTTCAATCTGCGCATGCAGCAGGCTACCGGACAATTAGTACGCCCGCATGAATATCGACGGGTGCGCAAAGACATTGCTCGCATCAAAACGGTGCTGAGCGAACAGAAAAACAACCAGGAAAAGGTTGAGGCCTGATCATGACAGAAACGACAAATAATGAGTCTGACACCAGTTCTCAGGATGAGAAGAAAATGCGCACCCTAACCGGGCGTGTTGTCAGCAATAAAATGGACAAGACCGTTTCCGTGGTGATTCCCAGGGTCGTTAAACACCCGGTCTACGGCAAGTACTTGCGCCGATCAACAAAAGTATTGGTGCATGATGAGCAAAATACGTGTCATGCAGGAGATGTTGTGTCGATCAGTGAGTGTCGTCCGTTTTCCAAGCGGAAAGCATGGCGATTGGTCGAAGTTCTTGAACGCGCTGAAGCGCAGTAATCAGGTATTACGCGGTAATCGATCATGATTCAAATGCAGTCAGTTCTCAGTGCGGCAGATAACAGCGGAGCCAAGCGTGTTATGTGTATCAAGGTGCTTGGTGGTTCCAAGCGTCGTTATGCAGGCATTGGTGACGTTATTAAGGTCAGCATCAAAGATGCTATCCCGCGTGGCCGGGTTAAGAAGGGCGAGGTTTATAACGCTGTTGTTGTGCGTACGAGAAAAGGTGTTCGCCGCAAAGACGGATCCTTGATTCGTTTCGACGGAAATGCTGCGGTTTTGCTCAATGCTCGCCTTGAGCCGATCGGCACACGTATTTTTGGTCCGGTGACACGTGAATTACGTTCCGGAAAATTTATGAAAATTATTTCGCTGGCGCCGGAAGTCCTTTAGGACAAGCGTCAACAATCAGATTTTTATTGAGTCGAGAGACATGCAGAAGATCAAGAAAGGCGATGACGTCATTATAATCAGTGGTCGTGACAAAGGGCGTCGCGGTACTGTAGTAGAGGTTACGGAGAATGGCCGGGTGCTTGTTGAAGGCGTCAATATGGTCAAAAAGCACCAGAAAGGTAACCCAAATGCCGGCGTACAGGGCGGAATTATTGAAAAAGAAATGCCGTTGGCTCGTTCCAACGTCATGTTGTTTAACCCAATCACCGAGAAGGGTGACCGGGTGGGTATCAAAACACTGGAAGATGGTCGCAAGGTCCGCTTCTACAAGTCCAACAATGAGGTGGTCGACGTCTGATCGGACGTTAACCGGGTAACACAATGTCGAGACTTCAAGAAAAATACAACACCACGATAATGCCGCAGCTTAAGGAAAAGCTGCAGCTGAAAAATGTCATGGAAGTGCCGCGGATAACGAAGATCACTCTGAATATGGGTGTGGGCGAAGCCATTGCTGATCGTAAGGTTATTGAAAAAGCCATGCATGACATGGAATTGATTGCGGGCCAGAAACCACTTATGCGTCGGGCTCGAAAATCAGTTGCATCTTTTAAGTTGCGTGAAGAAAACCCTATCGGTTGCAAGGTAACATTGCGCCGCGAGCGTATGTATGAGTTTCTCGACCGTCTGGTAACGATTGCAATTCCACGTATACGTGATTTCCGCGGGCTAAATCCCAAGTCAATGGATGGTCGTGGTAACTACAGCATGGGTATCCAGGAGCAAATCGTTTTTGCTGAAATCGATTACGACAAAATTGATGAATTACGCGGTATGGATATCACCATCACGACCAGCGCACGTACTGATGAGCAAGGCAAGGCGTTGCTTGAAGCATTTAATTTTCCATTCAAGAAATAGAGCGACAGGAAACCCGAATGGCCAAGAAATCTATGTTGGAGCGTGAGCGCAAACGGGAAAAGACCGTGCAGCGATTTGCGAAGAAAAGAGCCGAGCTGAAAAAGATTATTTTGAGCGTGACGAGTTCGGATGAGGAGCGCAGCGTGGCGCTGGCAAAGATACAAAAGTTGCCACGTAATGCGAGCCCTAGCCGGCTCAGAAATCGGTGTTCAATCACCGGGCGACCACATGGCTACTACCGAAAATTCGGCTTGTCACGTAATAAGCTGAGAGAAGAAACGATGCAGGGCAACATCCCCGGGTTGCGCAAGGCAAGCTGGTAAGTACCGCGCAAAGCCATTTGATGTTATTGAATTAGAGGTTGATGTAATGAGCATGTCAGATCCTATTGCAGATATGTTGACGCGTATCCGCAACGGCCAAAATGTTGGATTCGAGAGCGTGACTATGCCCTCGTCGACTCGAAAAGAGGCGATTGCCAAAGTCCTTCAGGAAGAGGGCTATATTGGCGAATTTAAGGTTGAGAAGCTCGAGGGAAACAAGGCAAACATTGTTATCAACTTGCGTTATTTTGAAGGCAAGCCGGTTATTGACTTGATTAAGCGAGTCAGTAGCCCTGGTCTGCGTATTTACAAGAAGAAAGATGAGTTGCCGACAGTACTTGGCGGCCTTGGTGTAGCGATTATTTCAACCTCAAAAGGTCTTATGACTGATCGAGCCGCACGCAGCCAGGGTTTTGGCGGCGAAGTCATCTGCTACGTATCCTAAGTATTAGTTAGCAAAGAATTAGCTATGTCCAGAATTGCAAAATTACCGTTACTCTTACCGAAGGGGGTTGAATTCAACCAGTCCGCTGGTGAGCTGAAGGTTAAAGGCCCAAAGGGCGAATTGTCGATGCCCGTCAATTCTGAGGTTGAGATTACCTTTGAGGAAGATATCGTCAACGTCAAGCCGCGATCTGGCTCACGTTTCGCCGGAGCGATGGCGGGCACGAGTAGAGCGCTGCTTAATAACATGGTGATCGGTGTGACCGGTGGTTTTGAGCGCAAGCTGGCCCTGGTTGGAGTCGGTTATCGCGCCAAGATGCAGGGCAAGAAGCTCGATCTGACACTTGGATTTTCACACCCTGTTGTTTATGACGTACCCGAAGGGATTGTTATTGAGACGCCCAGTCAGACCGAAATTATTGTCAAAGGAATAGACAAACAAAAGGTCGGCCAGGTAGCCGCAGAGATACGTCGGTATCGACCACCCGAGCCGTACAAAGGCAAAGGCGTACGTTATGCAGATGAGCATGTCATTTTGAAGGATGCGAAGAAGAAATAACGGGTCCTGTAGGGCCGGTTAAAAGCCAGAGCAAAATTATGAAGAAAGGTCAAAGTAGAATTCGTCGCGCACGTCGCACACGAGCTAAAATTCGTGAGCTCGGTGTAAATCGTTTATCGGTACATCGGACACCGCGCCATATTTATGCGCAGGTCATTGGGCCTGATGGCGGTACAGTAATAGCGTCAGCATCGTCGGTTTTGAAAGATGTTAGTGGCGGTCTCAAATATACGGGCAATGTTGAAGCGGCTGCGGCTGTTGGCAAGGTAGTTGCCGAAAAAGCGAAAGCGGCGGGTGTTACACGTGTCGCATTCGATCGATCAGGTTTTCGTTATCACGGTCGGGTCAAGGCATTAGCCGAGGCAGCCCGTGAGAACGGATTAGAGTTCTAAGCAGGATATTTAAGTATGGCTAGGGTAGAGCGAAATCAAAATTCAGACGATCTGATCGAGAAACTCGTCACCATCAATCGCGTCGCGAAGGTGGTTAAGGGTGGTCGTCAGTTTGGTTTTACGGCATTGACAGTGGTTGGTGACGGTAAGGGTAATGTTGGTTTTGGATATGGCAAGGCTCGCGAAGTTCCAATTGCGATCCAGAAAGCTATGCAGGTTGCCCGCAAAAATTTGCAGCGAGTTAAATTGAGTGACGACACATTGCATTACGCAATGGTCGGTCGTCATGGCGCCACAAAGGTTTATATGCAACCCGCATCAGATGGTACCGGTATTATTGCTGGTGGCGCTATGCGTGCAGTGTTCGAATGTGCTGGTGTACGTAATGTACTGGCGAAGAGTTATGGGTCGCGCAACCCGATCAATGTTGTCCGCGCGACAATTAATGCATTGTACGGCGTGACATCACCCGAGCATATTGCAGCAAAACGCGGCAAGTCAGTCGCCGATATTAAGAGTTGAAGGCATGGCTACGGCGAAGAAAATCAAGATCACTCTGATAAAGAGCAAGTTCGGTCGTTTGAAGGCGCATCGGGGCTGTGTGGCAGGTCTCGGTCTACGACGAATGCATCAAACCGTCGAAGTTATCGATACCCCTGAGAATCGCGGCATGATTAATAAGGTGTCGTATTTGCTCCGGGTTGAGGAATCTTAAAATGAAATTAAATACGCTAAAACCTGGTAGCCGCAAGGCGCCTAAGCGTCTCGGACGCGGTCATTCCGCGGGACAGGGCAAAACTTGCGGACGCGGTCAGAAGGGTCAGCGTTCAAGATCCGGTGGATACCACAAGGTTGGTTTTGAGGGTGGCCAGATGCCGCTGCACCGTCGCTTGCCGAAAGTTGGCTTTGCATCACCGACGCGAGCGGACAAGACTGAGGTAAGGCTGCATGAGTTGGCGATTCCGAAGGAAGAGATTATTGATCTGCTGAGCCTGAAAAACGCTGGCATCATTGGTCATCGTATCAAGCGCGTCAAGGTGATTGCATCAGGTGCGATTGACAAGGCCGTCAAGTTAAAAGGCCTGGCAGTTACGCCGGGAGCCCGCAAGGCAATTGAAGCTGCCGGCGGGTCGATTGAAGATTAATTATTAAGGACTGATTTTGTGCGCCACTAGTGTGTGCGTACATCAGGTGAGGAATAAACGTGGCAAAAGATAAGCTGGTAAATCCTGCAGCGGCACTGGGCGAAGCGTCCCGGTTTTCCGAGCTGCGCCAGCGCCTGTTATTTCTTATCGGGGCGCTGATCGTTTATCGTATCGGTACGTTTATTCCCGTACCTGGTATTGATCCGGTTGCACTTGAGCAATTCTTCGAACAGCAGGACGGCACGATTCTAAGCATGTTCAACATGTTTTCAGGTGGTGCTTTAAGCCGTTTGAGTATTTTTGCACTCGGTATCATGCCGTATATCTCTGCCTCAATTATTATGCAGATGGCCAGTGTTGTGGTTCCATCACTTGCCGCATTAAAGAAAGAAGGTGAATCCGGGCGACATAAAATTACGCAGTACACGCGCTATGGCACGGTCTTTTTAGCCGGGTTTCAATCGGTGGGTGCATCGGTTGCGTTACAGAATCAGGGTGTTGTTATCAGCCCGGGACCTAGTTTTGTTTTTACGGCTGCCGTCACACGTGTAACTGGTACGTTGTTCCTGATGTGGCTTGGTGAGCAGATCACTGAACGTGGTATTGGCAACGGTATTTCAATGATTATTCTGGCCAGCATTATCTCTGGTCTGCCGGGAGCCATTGGCGGCACGTTGCAACTCGTTGAGACGGGTGAGATGTCCGGTGCGCTGGCACTGATCCTGATACTTCTGGTCCTGAGTGTCACCGCAATTGTGGTATTCATTGAGCGTGGCCAGCGGCGTATTACGGTGCATTACGCGAAGCGCCAGCAGGGACGTCGCCTGATGCAGGGACAATCGACACATCTGCCGTTCAAACTGAACATGGCGGGCGTTATCCCACCCATTTTTGCCTCGAGTATTATTCTGTTCCCCTCGACTATTGCGCAGTGGTTCGGCACCAATGAAGGCTGGGGCTGGTTGCAGAATATCGGTGCGCAGCTCTCTCCCGGGCAGCCTATCTACATCATGCTGTACGCCTCGTTGATTCTGTTTTTCTGTTTTTTCTATACAGCGCTGGTGTTTAACTCCCAGGAAACGGCCGATAATTTGAAAAAATCAGGTGCCTTTGTGCCGGGTATTCGCCCTGGGTATCAGACCGCCGATTACATCGATAAGGTTTTGACGCGTCTTACGTTCTGGGGTGGCCTGTACATCATGTCCGTCTGCCTGTTACCCGAGTTCATGATTTTGTACTGGCGTGTACCGTTTTACTTCGGTGGTACGTCGCTACTCATTATTGTCATTGTCGCCATGGATTTTATGGCGCAATTACAGTCACACATGATGTCCCATCAGTATGAGGGCATGTTGAAGAAGGCTAACCTGCGGGGCTACGGCCGCGCCGGTCAGGTCAAATAGGTAAGGAGTTCGATATGAAAGTTCGAGCATCAGTCAAGAGAATTTGCAGAAACTGCAAAATTGTTCGGCGTAATCGGGTTGTTCGTGTGATTTGCACTGACCCTCGGCATAAACAGCGTCAGGGCTAAGGAGAATATTAGATGGCGCGTATCGCTGGAATTAATATCCCACTGCAAAAGCATGTGGTGATTGCATTAACATCAATTTACGGTATCGGCCACACGCGATCAGAGAAAGTCTGTGCAGCGGCTGGTGTAGAGCTAAACACGAAAGTTAAGGATCTGACCGAACCTGAAGTTGAGAAATTGCGTACCGCAATTGCAAACTTTACGGTCGAGGGTGATCTGCGACGTGAGGTATCGATGAATATCAAACGGCTGATGGATCTCGGTTCATTCCGTGGCATCCGTCACCGGCGGGGTTTACCGTTGCGTGGTCAGCGGACTCGTACAAATGCACGCACTCGAAAGGGTCCGCGTCGAGCGGTACGTAAATAGGTTTCGATTAAAAGAACCGCAACAAAGAACTATAGCGGTGATCGATGTGATCCCAAATGCATAGATAACAGGCTTAAAAATGGCAGATGAGAAAACACGAAAAAAGGTAAAGAAGCATATTGTGGATGGTATTGCCCACATTCAGGCTTCATTTAATAACACCATCGTGACGATCACGGATCGTCAGGGAAATACAGTGTCGTGGGCGACAGCCGGCGGCTGTGGTTTTCGTGGCTCACGCAAAAGCACGCCTTTCGCTGCCCAGGTTGCAGCAGAGCGTGCTGGCAAGGCAGCTCAGGAAGTTGGCATGGTGAATCTGGAAGTGCGGGTTCGTGGGCCAGGTCCGGGCCGTGAATCAGCAGTAAGATCCCTGAATTCAGCTGGGTTCAAAATTTCAAACATCGAAGATGTAACTCCAATACCACATAATGGTTGTCGGCCACCGAAAAAGCGTCGGGTCTGAGGAATAGATAATGGCAAGGTATTTAGGTCCAAAGTGCAAACTGTCGCGACGCGAAGGAACCGATCTCTTTTTAAAGAGCGGTATCAGGCCGATCGAGGCAAAGTGCAAATTTGAAACACCCCCCGGCACGACTGCAGGGCAACGTCGTGGCCGCCTCAGTGACTATGGATTGCAGCTGCGTGAAAAGCAGAAACTGCGCCGAATGTATGGTGTGCTTGAGCGGCAATTTCGTAACTACTATAAGTCAGCCGCACGGATTAAAGGCTCAACTGGCGAGAACCTGCTGAAGATGCTTGAAGGACGCCTGGACAATACGGTCTACCGTATGGGATTTGCATGTACTCGGGCAGAGGCACGACAGCTTGTCAGTCATAAATCTATCGTTGTTAATGATCAGGTCGTGAACATTCCTTCATACCAGGTTTCACCCGGCGATAAGATCGAAATTCGTGAAAAGGCAAAAGCTCAATCTCGGATCAAGAGTGCGTTAGACATCGCTTCACAAGTCGGTTTACCGGATTGGGTCGATGTTGATGCGAAAACGATGGCAGGTGTTCTAAAAGCGCTGCCAGAACGTGAAGAAATTTTACCTGACATCAACGAGAATCTCGTTGTTGAGCTCTACTCCAAGTAATCAGGAGGCATTGGAAATAAAATGCAGGATATGACCACAGATTTTTTAAAACCGCGTACCGTCAAGGTTGAGCAGATAACAGAAACTAAGGCGAAGATTGTCATCGAGCCTTTTGAGCGTGGCTTTGGCCATACGCTGGGTAATGCTCTGCGACGCGTGCTGTTATCAAGTATGCCTGGCGCAGCAATTGTCGAGGCAGACATTGATTCGGTGCTACATGAGTACACAAGCGTCGAGGGTGTGCAGGAAGACATTGTCGAGATTCTGTTGAATCTCAAGGCTGTGTCGATTCGAATGCATAATCGAGCGCGTGATGAGTTGACATTATTCAAGACTGGTCCGGGTCCGGTTACAGCCGGTGATATTGCCCGTGATCACGATATTGAAGTCGTTAACCCGGATCATGTCATTGCAAACCTGACCAGCGGTGGTTCACTGAAGATGGTTCTGACCGTTGAGCGCGGCCGTGGTTACCGTCCGGCTGCGCAGCGTCTGGATCTTGAGGAAACGACCGGCACCATCGGTCGTCTGCAACTCGATGCGACATTCAGTCCTGTTACCCGCGTCAGCTATACGGTTGAAGCTGCACGTGTCGAGCAGCGCACTAACCTCGATAAGCTGATCATCGATATCGAGACCAATGGCACGATTGATCCTGAGGAAGCAATCCGGCGTGCCGGCTCTATTCTTAAGGATCAGCTTGACGTCTTTGTCGACCTCAGTGGTCAGGATGATAGTGCCGCCGAGGTTGAGTCACAAATTGACCCAATTCTGATGCGTCCGGTTGACGAGCTTGAATTGACTGTTCGTTCGGCAAACTGCCTGAAGGCGGAGAACATCAACTATATTGGTGACCTGATTCAGCGCACTGAAGTTGAATTGCTTCGCACGCCAAACCTCGGCAAGAAATCGCTTACAGAGATCAAGGAAGTTCTCGAAAGCCACGGTCTGGCGCTTGGTATGCGCGTTGAGAACTGGCCACCACCCAGCCTGGTTCCTGAAGATGAGCAGGCCGCGTAACGAGAAGCCAAGGAAGTAAGCAAGGGAACTTGCAGGAACTGTAATTATGCATCACAGAAAAGCAGGCCGTACGCTCGGCAGAAAGAGTTCACATCGCAAAGCGATGTATAAGAATATGGCGGTATCGCTGATCAAGCATGAGACGATTCGCACCACCTTGCCGAAGGCCAAGGAACTGCGACGAGTTATCGAGCCACTGATCACGATGGCTAAAACCGATGGCGTTGCCCGTCGTCGCCTGGCATTTGATCGTTTACGCGACAAGAGCTCAGTTGGTAAGCTGTTCAATGAGCTGGGTCCACGCTTCAAGGAACGTCCTGGTGGTTACCTGCGTATCCTGAAAATTGGTTTTCGACCCGGCGATTGTGCACCGATGGCCATTGTGCAATTGCTTGACCAGCCGGAGCAAACAGCAGTCGAGTAAGCAATTTACTGTAGTCTGACAAAAAAAGCCGGGCTTCGACCGGCTTTTTTTGTGGGCGAGTAAATAGCAGAGTAATCTATAGTCATTAATCAGCGGTTGTCAGCGTATGATGGCACCATCACGGGGTAAAGCTGTTGCCAAGGCTTGCTCCCTCTCGTCAGGATCATCCGATGCCTAATACAAAGTCGACCGATAGCAGTTTTCGCTCATTGAGCCTTGCTGCCCCGTTACTCAAGGCGCTGGATGAAGTTGGATATGAAACTCCAACACCTATCCAGGCTGAGGCAATCCCGCATCTTATGCAGGGTCTCGACTTGTTGGGCCATGCCCCGACTGGTACCGGTAAGACGGCGGCTTTTGCATTGCCCTTGTTGTCTCGTCTTGATATGAAAAGTAAGCATATTCAGGTGATGACCCTAACACCCACTCGTGAACTTGCGATTCAGGTTGCTGAGGCCTTTCAACGGTATGCAGCGCATATTCGCGGCTTTCACGTGCTGCCGGTTTATGGAGGTCAGGACTACACCGGTCAGATACGACAGCTGAAGCGGGGTGTACAAGTGGTGGTGGGTACCCCGGGACGGGTGATGGATCACATGCGCAAGGGAACCTTGAAACTTGGAGGTTTGCAGGCACTGGTGCTCGATGAAGCGGATGAAATGCTGCGTATGGGTTTCATTGATGAGGTCAAATGGATTCTCGAGCAGACACCTGAAAAACGTCAAATGGCGCTGTTTTCGGCAACCATGCCCAAAGAAATCGAGCGTATCGCCCGACAGCATCTTCACGATCCGCAGAAAATTTCTATCAAGTCCCGCACTGCCACAGCTGAAACGATTCGGCAGCGTTACTGGCTGGTTAGTGGGCTGCACAAGCTTGATGCTTTCACGCGAATTTTAGAAGTTGAGTCTTTTGACGCGATTTTGGTGTTTGTTCGCACCAAAACGGCTACGACAGAACTTGCAGTAAAGCTTGAGGCCCGCGGTTACGCAGCTGCGGCGATGAACGGTGATATGGCGCAAAAACAGCGTGAGCAGATGGTTGCACGGTTGA
>Ga0233412_10001007_pt1 | contig 15443 bp, 10 predicted proteins | sample Na_anoxic_4_MG_FD_180667 | JGI IMG/M metagenome (GOLD analysis project Ga0233412, IMG submission 180667) | Seawater microbial communities from Saanich Inlet, British Columbia, Canada - Na_anoxic_4_MG | ecosystem: Environmental > Aquatic > Marine > Inlet | place: Canada: British Columbia...
GAGGAGGCCTGTGAACTTTCTCAGTAAGTTATCTTGGTGGTGGTTTTGGATGCGCCTAGGGCGGGTCATGAGTGGCAGCGGCTACAAAATTACCTATCAGACCACTGCCGATAGGCTGGCCGACATGGCGGTGGCTCAATTATTGAACGACCTAAACATGGAGATCAAAGAATGACAGACCAAGAATACTTTGCCGTGAAAGCGGCGAGTTACAGCACCCTGAAGCATGGGCTGAAAAGCATGGCGCACCTCAAGTTTGCGCTCAACAACACGATAGAGCCCACGGAGGCGATGAAACTTGGAACGCTCGTACACGCTGCGGTGCTAGAGCCAGACAGCCTGTTCACTAATTACGAGGTTGCGCCCTGTGATAATCGGGCTTTGAAGGCCTACAAAGAGTGGGTGCAAACCGTGCCAACGGGGAAGCTCCCAGTACGCCCAAAGGACATGGAGCTTGCCCTCGCAATGCGTGATGCGGTCTACAAAAAGCCCAGACTGAAGGCACTACTTCAACTCGAGGGCATCGTCGAGCGTCCCGTCTTCTGGAGGGATTCCGTTTATGGCTTCGACTGTAAATGTAAGCCAGACAAACTAATCCCGCAGGCAGGCATCATTCTCGACCTTAAAACCTGCTTGGACGCATCCGAAGATGCGTTTCAGAAAACGATTGTGAACTACGGATACCACCTCCAAGCCCTGCACTACCTGACTGGGCTGGAGGGGACACCTTACAAACAGTTTGTAATCTTGGCGGTTGAGAAGAGTGCGCCATATGAATGTGCGGCGTATGAGATCGGTGAAGAGTGGCTGGAAGCCGCCCGTATCCAATGGAACACGGTTCTGGAGAAGTACGCAAAGGCGACCAAAGAAAACAAGTGGCAGGGTTACCCTGACAAAATAATCGAATCCCTTCCACCACGGTGGATGAACACACAAACAGACGCATAGGAGCGCATCATGAGTAACGAATTAGTAGAAAAACCGAAAGCGTCGATTTCGGTAACGATGGCGGAGAAATTCGGGATGGAGTCGGCCCCCTTCCTCGCAACCTTACGGGCCACGATCATGCCGAATGGGCGGGCGACCAACGAAGAGGTGGGGGCGTTTCTGATCGTAGCAAAACAATACGACCTGAACCCTTTCACCAAAGAGATCTATGCATTCAAGGGCCACGGCGGTGGCATCCAGCCAATGGTCAGCGTTGACGGCTGGTTGAAGATCGTGAATGCGCACCCTCAGTTTGACGGCATGAACTTCACCTTTCATGAAGACCCCAACGGTCAATTGCAGGCGATCACCTGTGTCATCCATCGCAAAGATCGCAAGCACCCCATCGAGTGTACCGAGTGGATGCGTGAGTGCGCAGGAACCACGGCCCCGTGGAAGCGTTGGCCTCGCCGAATGCTTCGCCACAAGGCCACCATTCAGTGCGCCCGCCTTGCCTTTGGTTTCTCTGGCATAATGGAACCCGACGAATACGAACGGGTCTCGTGGCAACCTGAAGCTCCGACGAATAACCTCAACGACACCCTCGACTCCTTACAGGGAGCAGGCGTGGCAATCGATCCGCCACCACCCATCGCCCCCGCCCCCGTCGTCGTCGTGCCAGCCGACGATGTGACCATAGAGAAGGGGGCAGACGATCCCCCGATAGCCGCCCGCAAGAAACGAGCGAAGAAGCCCGCCAGCGTCCCCGAATCGGGCTGTGACGGCAGTGGCCGCATCCAGAATCCTTTCGACAACACATCCCTCCCATGCGATGGCTGCGATGCTTGCAAGACATACTCTGCCGCACCGCCTAAAAAGGGGACACCCGAATGACCAAAGAAAAAGAAAAGTATACGCTCGTGCTATGCCGAAGGTCTGGGTTAGACCTGCGCCGAAACTTCACGGCCCCCGACGCACAGTCGGCAATCAAAGAATTATACGACACCGTGGCGAAGGAGTACCCCGCTGCCGCCTACCGTGTGGAACTGAGAGACCGTCAGGGGCGTGTGCGTGCCTCTGTGGGAACAGAAAGGGGAAACCGTGGGAAATAGGCTTGTTTTAGCGATAGATGGCGGCACAACACACTCAGGGGTGGTCTACGCAGAACTGACACCAGACAACCCGCCACGCATTATCGATGCATGGCCTGAATGCGAGAACAAAGACCTGCTCGCACTCATTATCACCCTGCCCATCGACGAGGTAATCGTGGAGTGGGTGGAGTGCTTTGGGATGGCTGTCGGGAAAACTACTTTTGAGATGGTCTACTGGCTGGGGCGTTTCTCGGAACGAGCGGAGGTGCACGGCCTGCGGGTCAATCGAGTCACACGCCGAGATGTTAAGCTCTTTCTCTGCCAATCGATGCGGGCCAAGGACAAGAATATCAGGCAAGCGATCATTGACACATACACCCGCCCTGACATTCCTCTAGGAGGCGGGAAACAACCGTGGAAGGGGACGAAAAAAGAACAAGGGGTGCTCTACAAAATTGCATCCCACGCATGGTCTGCTCTCGCCCTGTGCTGCGCCTACCAAGACCCCTTGCGAGGTATCGGATGCGAATGACCAGCGAAGAAACCAAAGAGCTTCTCGACGAGCTAAACCCACTTGCGATGTTTTGCAAAGGGATGGACGCTGGGCTGATCGGGGTGGCGTACCGAATAGGGGGGCCCGCTGTGGCACTCTACGACCGAGACAAGTGTGTGGATCTGCTCATTGAGCAAGGCTTTACGCCAGAGGGTGCATTCGATGCATTCGACTCCCCGACCCTTTCCGCTCCCATGCTGGCGCAGGAAAACGCACCGATGTTTGCCCTGTTCGTGTAACAAAAAAGTGCCGAGTCCTAAGTTGTGGACTCGGCACTCTGGAGGTGACAGGGGGAGGGGTTCCCCCTTTTTGCGGTAGGTTCAATTTAGGGTTTTCTCGATGCCCAACCAAGCGAAGAGGGCGATTTCTGCATCATACGAGGGGTCATGATCAACCCCAGTTAAGGGTGGTTCGATCTCGTGCTTCTTTAGGAAGTCGTTTATCGAATGGGGGTCTGCCCCCATCATCAACAGCAGCGTTCCCACATCATGAATAATCATGGGGCCTTGGAATTTGCGCTGATCGAGGTCTAACTCGACACAGCGGCGAAACAGTCCCGCCTCTACTGGGTTAGCGCAATGTGCAACCACGACCGTGCCCTCGCCTGAGTGCTTGCGCCAGAAATCCCAAAAAGCATTCAGCATATCCTCAAGGTGTGCGTACGTGGGCTTTTTCTCAGCGAAGATCGGCACGACATTATCGGCCACCCACTCGTCGTGACAAACGAAGTCGACGAGCCCCTCGAACTTATCTACTGTCGTACAGGCATCGCGATCCCACACCACCGCTGCGATAGCGAATGGCGCACCGTAAAGCCCATCAGTCTCTACATCGACTGAGAACACCTTTTTTTGGGTGTACCGATTATCCATTTCCTGTCTCCTCGGTTAAAATGGTAGGTCGTCATTGTAAGATTCGGGCTTCTGCGGTTGTTGCGGATACGCGGGCTTTGCTGCGGCGTGCAATTGAGTGCCGCCGCGAGTTCTTGGATTTCTAGCACGAGTGATTCTTGCATTTTCCCTCCAATAATAATTCCCACGCCCTGGCTGCGACTTGTGGAACCTGCCCGTTCCCCACAGCTTTGAGGCGATTCGCCCGATCTGTCTTTTTGTGCGTCACCCTTGGAGTGCTCCCATCGAGTGCGGGGTCTGTTTCCCAGCCCCCCCACGCCTGCTTGGGAAGCGGTGCGAGATCAGTCCAACCGATAGGCCAACCCATTAGCCACTCAACCCAATCGGGGTTAAGCTGGCCAGTAATGCCGCCATTATACATCCCGCGAAGGGTCGACCGCCCGAAACTTGTTGTTGAAGATTCGGAAGCTCTCGGCGTTGGATATGATTTACTCTTCGTCACCCTTGGAGTGCTCCCATCGAGTGCGGGGTCTATCTCCCAGTTTCCCCACGCCTGCCGCGGGAGTGGTGCGAGATCAGTCCAACCAACTGGCCAACCCATTAGCCACTCAACCCAATCGGGGTTAAGTTGTCCGCCGTTCCCCGCTCGCATGGAGCGCCGGGTGTCTTCATCGATCACGCCCAGCTCGTGCAGCTTGTTTGCTTTCTCGACATTCCCCGAGCCGCCCCCCATCCCTGTGATGCAGGGCGTAGCATACGAGTGCGTTTTCGTTTCACCCTTTTCACACGCGTAGTCAAGACGGTCACGCGCGGTGGCGTTTCTTCCCGACCCTTTATGATCCGTTGCACTGGGCGTTGGCCATGTCTGAACTTGATCCGCCAGCCCCACGGAATGCGACCCGCCAGCCCCCACAGCCTTTCTACGCCCAGACGCTGTGAGAGTTATATCGTTATGCGTGATCTCTTGGGTCGTGGGCGTTGCCCATCTCCGCCCTGATCCAGATGCGGTCTCGCTTGTGTGGCGCACCGAGCTCGCTCGCTGAAACAATTCCCCATCTTGCATCATACCCCATTTGGGCAAGGTCACGGAGGACAAGGGCAAGTCCTCTTGAAACAAGCAGTGGTGAGTTTTCAGCGTAAACGAATCGGGGTCGAACCTCATTGATAATGCGTGCCATTTCGCTCCATAAGCCACTCCGCTCGCCGCCGATGCCCGCCCCTTTGCCTGCTGCTGAGATGTCCTGGCATGGGAAGCCGCCCGTGATGACATCAACCTTTCCTCTCCACGGCCTACCGTCGAAGGTTTTAACATCGTCCCAGATAGGGAAGCGAGGTAGCCATCCGTCAGCTTGCCGTTGCAATAAAACGCGGCGTGGGTAGTCTTCGATCTCAACGGCGGCAACTGTTCGCCAGCCGTGCAAGCGGCCTCCGAGGATGCCCCCGCCTGCTCCTGCAAATAATGCCAGCTCATTCATGATCCATTTTTTCTTGTTTCCCCATTTCTTTCTCCTCGGTTAAAATGGTAGGTCGTCATTGTAAGATTCGGGCTTCTGCGGTTGCCGATTCGGGGCTGTCGCAGGGGTCGCAGGAGCCTTGTGTTGGGGGTGCGTGTTCTCTGCTGGTTGGAGGGGTGTTACATTAAACGCACGGGCTTCAAGATCCCAAGCGGTCACCATCACGCCATCCTTCTCGTATTTACGAGACACCATGCGCCCTGTGATGTGGACGAGTGCGCCCTTGTGTAGGCTGTCAAACTTCCAATCAGGAATCTCGCCCCAGACAGAGATGTTGTACCAATCTGTCACCTTCTCGCCCTTTACTTTGCGGCTAGTGGCAACCGACATCTTCGTCAGCGTCGTGCCTGCAATTTCATTCGACTCAGCCGTTTGGCCAAGGTATCCAATAATGTCTGTCCGAGTATACGATGGCATTGCTTACCAACCCTTCTTTGATGCGGTGTCGAGATCGACACAGCTAAAGATGTAATCGATGATAATGTTGGTTGAGGCATAGCGGTACTCTGGGATGTTATCCTTCACCCAGCACACCTTCGCCCACGCTGTGGCACTAATGCGAACGGGTTTCCCGTCCGTCGCTGGCTCGAATCTTTTCGTAGGCATAATTGCCCCCTTTGTTTTTTGTTACCCATAACCTACGAAACGAAAGTTCCGATTGCAACTTTTTTGCCATGTATTAGGAAAGTCCCATATCTTTAATTATACTGTAGCCAGATCGACAGGGAAACAGCCCCAGCACAGGGGCGGCTAATTAAAGGAGTAAAACACATGAAGAGCATGGTAGAGTGGGTTCAGGATGCGCTAGACGAGGCGACACAGATTCCAATGATGAAGACTGGGGAGGTTTTACCCCTCCAGTCGTACTGCGATGCGTGTGCCTCGCTGAAACATTTGCAGGGCATCATAGGAGACAAAGCCCCGAACGATGTGACGGTGGCTGATGTGAAGCGGTTGGTGGGGTACTTAAAGGACAAGGGGCTAAAGAATATCTCGATCAACACACACTTGAGTCGCCTCGCCGCCCGTGTGGAAGACCTACGGCGGACAAAGTGCAAAGGGGTGCGGGTGGTGGAGTGTAATGTGTTCTCTGCGAGGGAGCTGGGGGCCTATCTCCCCACCGAAGCGCACACCATCAAGTCACACTACACAGAGAACGAAGAGAACGCCATCTTCCACGCCCTGAAGCAGCCACTCGCCGTGTTACCGCAGTGGAAGCAGCGGGCGAAGAAGGCAAAGGTGGGGGCGCACATCCCCGAAGCGAAGCGTGAAGAGCTGCGCATTTTCTGTGAGCTTCTTAGCCGCACTGGTCTGCGTCGTGTGAGCATCTACGAAGACACCAAGGTCTCAGAGGATGGGATCTTGCGCTATCCCGCCCGCAAAGGTGGACGCTCGGTTGCCATCCCGATGGACGATGCCCTAAAGGAGGTGATGGAGTTTTTCGACCTGCAAGGTGGATGGACGATGCCCCAAGATTGGTACAGCCGTGTTGTGAGGGCTATATGTGGCTCCTTAGGCATCCAAATACGCCAACCCCTGCATGGGTTTAGGCACACCCTTTTTAGCCGCTTACGGGACACCGCTGGCGAAACTGTAGCAAAGGACATTGTAGGCCACGCAGTGCAGGGCATAGCGAAGGCTTACACACACGAAACAGAGGGGCGGGCGTTGTCGCTAAAGGTTGCACTCGACAAGATCAACCACCCACGCTGACTATTGGCTCAAGATCTTTCGGACTCGCTCAGCCTGCTCTCGGTAGTATTTCACACCCTTGCGCTTAACTGGTTTGCCTGAGATGTCCTTACCCTTAGCGTCTCGGCTTCCAACTGGGTATTTCTGCGCCATGCGTGAGGTCATAAACCCTAGACCTCGTGAGGCGGCAAGGAAGCTGTCAAGTTCGCCAGTTGTGTAATCGGCAAAGCTCTGGGCCACAATAGGCGTGAAGCCGAAGAGCTCAGCAGCGATCATCGGCCCCGTGATGCTTGGGTGACTGCCCATGCCCCACTTGGTGAGCTTGTGATAGTGCTTGTTGATCTCGTTTGTGTGGCCCCACTTGTTCTTTTTGGGTAGCGTCTTAGAGCTCGATTCTCGACTGGTCAAGTAGGTTTGCCCACGCCAATCCGACCCTGTCATGATTGCCATAAGTACCCCTAAAAGTGGGCTCCCCTTGTGTTTGATGCTTGCGACTGGTCGCAGCCCCCACTTCAGGGGATCTTTTAAGTGGCCCATAACATTAAAGCTATACCTGTAGCTTTTCAGATCTTCCATCTCTGTGCCAGATAGCCTGTCCTTCGCTATGCCCTTCACGAGAGGTGTGATATCGACATCCAACCATCGCAGCTTGCGCAGATCTGATTTCTCAAACTCGCTAAAGAACTCCAGCACTGCCGCTGCGTATTGGCCCTCTTTCCATAGGGCACTTGTCATGGAGAAATCGTTGTAGCCGAACGCCTTCATCAACGAAGACCAGTAGGTTTCTTCGTCGTCGTAGCCTGCAATCGCAAGATTCAGCAGTTGCGTCAATGCTAATGATCGACTGAGTGATCGTCCCCAGAACCGCCGATAGATCCCACCCTCTTCCCCCCGCTTAAAGGCCCGAACAAGCGTTTGAAAGTTTGACTCCGTCCAGTCGGGTGCGAGGAATAATAACCGTAGAGTATCCATTGCCGTCTTACTGCGCCCCATGCGTTCGTGATGCAGGCCGCCAAAGTCGGCGTTGATTAGGCGGGCGACCATCCCTGCAATGTCACGCTCGGTCATCTTACCCGACACCACCTTGGCAGCAAACTTTCGCTTCAGGTGTGTGAACTCAAGCAGAGCTGCTTGCATTTTTAGCCCATTACCTAAGACCCCAAACAGGAACTGGGATTGTCGTTCGTGCCACTCACCAATCTTTGTCGCAATGACATCTGTCACTTTGAATTTCGTGACCAGTTTGTTAAATGTGCCATTAGGGTCAAGGTGGGGGCGAGCGTCTTTCCAATCTAAACTCTCGTCAATCGTTAACCCTGCGCCGACTAGCAGCTCAACATCGCCTGAGAACTCCATGTATGCGTCACGCCCCGCCTTCACGGCTGCATAAGGGTTCGCCGACTTCGCATCAAACGCCGCCCCATAGTAGAAGGATCGCAAGAAGGCCTGATGGTGGAAGAAGCTCCACCAAAGCACTGCGCTCTTGATGAGCGAGTTGATTCTAAGTACACTTGTGCCAAATTTGTATCGCCTAACGCCAGACTCCTCCAGCGTGGATCGTAGCTGCTTTGAGATAAGTGGGTGTGCGAAGAACTCTGAGGGCAAGCCCTTGCCCCCCCCCTTGCCGCCCACCCCACTGAACTGGCGAGAAGGCTTTACGCTTAGGTATTTCTGATTGTAGGCCTTGTTCTTCGGCTTCGCCTTGCGGTCTGTTCTGACCATAACCTCTGCCGTCATGAACTCTGAGCCTACTGCCGCATTAGCTTCGTTTGTCCAGCGAGCCATAGTGTCCGCATCTGGCCTCCCTCGTGAGACAAATCCCATGCTTTCCAGCCGTCCCCACATCATGCGTGAAGCAGAGACTGCGGTAATTTCGGTAACGGCCTGCATCATAGAATGTGATGCGCCACTCATCAGGAGGGTGTACGCCTCCTTCCCATCTGGGTACTGGGTGTTCCAGTCGTCGTTCCACAGCTCAATCCCTACCGCCTCTGCCTCCTCAAACTCTTCGTTCGTAGGGATCGCAGGGATCTTTGCCCAACCCTCTAGAATGGAGGTTAGCTTGCGGTGTTTAGACGAGGCCGTCCCCAGCATGAACTTACTCGCTGTGCCATAACCCTTCACGCCCTTCGCATCAACACTCTCAAAGCCCCAGCGTCGCATGATGTAGTTCTCAACGGCGATGTCAATCACACCTAGCGATTCGGCGACTTCACCCCACGCCTGATTGAAAACATCTATCTCGGCAGCGATATCGGCAAGTTCGAGAATGCGACCCATAGGAGTGTCCTGCTCCGTGCTAACCACAAGGGTTGCGAGTCTCACCATCGCTTGCTGACGCTTAGTGATGTACTTGTAAAAGAAGTCCGATTCAGCAAAGGCTTTGTCGACATCGTTAAGCAAGCCTAGATCAACAATCAACATCACAGTCGTGTCAAGCTCTTGAGCTGTGAAAACAGGGAGCCCTGCTTTCTTCAAGTTGTCCTTGTATTCGCTGCTTTTGGTGATCTGCTTCAGCCGCATTTGGATCTTGCGGGCTTTTGCTTTAGCACGGTTGGCGTTGCTGTCACGCCAGAAAAAGAACTGCTCCATAATCTCTTGGGGGGTGTGCTTCTCTGCAAGCAAATGCTCCGCCTTCGCAATCATGGTGTCGGCAAAGACTTGAGCTTCTGACTTTTCGTTAACCTCGTCGGCGTGGAAGACCGCTATAATGGCCTGAGCGTCGATCTTTTTAGCCTCTGCCTCGATCTTCTTCTTGCGGCTCTTTCTGAATTGAAGGTCAGGGTACTTTTTAGGGAACTGCTTTGCGACATTACCCAACCGTGGAAGCGTCTCTTTGCGAATCACCTCTTTCTCGCTGTCGGTTTTGGGCTTTTTTGCGTTCGCAATGCTATCTTCGGCCCTAGCCGCCGCATCCACCTTTCCATCCCCACCTTTAAGAGTGAGGCCTAACTTCCGCTCATGGGCGTTAATGAAGGCGACGGGGTCGCTTGCGCCGAGTTCGTCGGCAACCGTGGCAACCGCTTCACCGCCGTGCCGCTTCAAGGCTGTTCCGTAGAACGATAAGACTATCGCTTGAATCCGATGCCAATCGTTACGGAGCCATTTCGCCGCACGAATTCCTCTGGTGAAACCCTTGTAATTTTTCTTCTTGGGGTCGGGTTTTTTGCGTCTGACTTTTCCGTGTTCTTTGAGGTCTTTTTCGTACTCATCAATCAACTCCTGTTTGTGTTGCTGAAATCCACGCTCCGCAGCGTCGAGAATGAACTTAATATAACCGACTGGGATTGTCAATTGCTCGTGTGTGACGGGCTGTGACCCCCAGTCGTTCCAAGGGAAGCTCGCCTTCACAGGAGTAAAAGACACACCTAGGTCGCCCACACCTTCAACATCCAACCCTGCAAGCACCTTTTCAACTTCGTGCTGCTGCTTCTCTTCGCTTAGGTGGACGATGTCTACGCTTTGCGTTGTCTTTGTCCCGTCTTCAGCGGTAACGGTTCGCCTCCGCTTAACCGCACCCTCAAACAGGATTGCAAGCCCCTCGTTAGTGCTTGTTGCACCCACGACGGTCAGCTTGTTCTTCATCCCGTTGATTGCGCCACGCACGGCATGGTAGAGGGCAATAGTAGCCTCTTGTGATCGCTCCGATTCATTATCAATCGAAATGCCAAGTTCTGTTCCGTCACGATGGCCCTTTGCAGCGTCGCCAATCAGCCTATTACTTACCGCCATCCCTTCCTGCTGTAACACAGCCCCAAGGGTTGCGGCAAACACATCAGCGTCAGAAGCGACCGTGGTATCAAGATGCAAGGTTCCGCTGGGGGTCGCTGCATCACCCCAGAAACCCATCTGGAGACCCTGCTCGGTGATGTTCACGCCTGCCTTCGCAGCCACCAATCCAGCCAACCGAGAAACAACCTCACGGGTCACATCCTCCTTCGCTACATGGTCAAGCGAATCGAATGCAGTCGCAAGAGTGGTCTCGCTTTCCGCCCCACCGATCAGGGTGGTGGCAAAGATAGATCCACCACCAGAGGCCACTTCAACATTCACGGCGGTCGGAACCATAGGCCCGAAATGTTTTGTGGGGTCAACCCCCTGCAACATCTTGTCGGCAGCCTTTGCGGCAACATCGAAGGAGGTGGAGAGGAAAGCGTCATTACCCGATAGGGCGTAGTAAAGATCTTGTTCAAAGTACCACAGCATTGCCTGTACCGCTGCAACATTCGTTTCAACGTCTGTAGCTTTCGTGAGGTCTTTTGCAACTTGGGCGATTGCCGCTCCCATTGATACACGATCTGACTCTGTTTTGGGGGAATCCACTAAAACACGGTCGATCCCTGCGGACCTCCCTTTACGCCGTGTGCGGGGGTCGATTTCGGTCATCAGGGAACCCATCGCCCTGTACCAAGTGCGAGAAAACCAGAAGTCAGCCGTTAGCTCGCCTGACTCACCTCGAAGATTTGCGTAAAACACGCCACCCTTTGGCCCGATAATCGTCGAACCTAAGATGTCCTTTTCATTATTGGTGCGGCCTGAGACCGACTTAACCGATCCCCCACTGGCGGCCATTTCGATAATCTCACGCCCCGTGTGGCGGGAGTTTATCCACTCCATCAACGCAGGGATATCACGGTCGAAGTTGTTTAGTAAGTGTTCAAGCAGGGCGAGCTTATCTTGCCCCGCTGAGGGCTGACCCGACCACCCAGAGAGTGTGGCTGAGGTATAGTTTAAGGGGGTGTGGAAGTTGTTGTACTTCTCGAACCACTTCCAAATCCTTGTAGCGTTCTTGAAGTTTGTCTCTACATCCGACCCGTAGGAAGTGATGGCGGCAAGTAGCTTAAAGAGATCCATCCTTGCTGGATCTTTAAGGGATGGGAAGATCTTTCTTAGACGTTCCTCAGTCTTCACAATGGACTCGCCGTACCATTCAGCCCCACCCTTTGTGTGGGCAAGCTGATACTCGGCGGCAGGTAGGAGCACCTTCACGGCACGGGCAACTTTTTTCTTCACATCTGGGGGTGTGTTAGTGGCGGGCAGTCGTTTATTCCCGACGGCCAATTCAAGCTGTTCAAGGAACTCGCCGACAACCTCCAGCTTCGACAAGCTCTTGGGGAGCCTGTACCCTGCCTCAATAAGGAAAACGGCAACGGGCTTCCCAGAGGCTTTCACCTCCTCGGCAATCGCACGGATCTGGTTCTTATCGAATAGATAACGGACGACATCTTTCCTGCTTGCCTTGTGTTTTATCGAAGACGAGGTGACCCTAATATCGAGGTCTTTTCCTTCCTTCAAACCTTCCTTCCTCGCAGCGTCAATAGGAGCGCCACGATCCTTCGTCGTCAACGCCCTCTGGTCGGAGGTCTTTGTCTTAGCGAACTGAATTGATTGTGTTTGCTTGTCTACAGCAGCGTCATAGTCGTCAAACACCTCCCCCTGCCCCGCCTCGTAGGCGGGGAGCGAACCTAACCGCTCAACGAGGGTTGCAGGGTCTCCGCCACGGTAGGCCGCAAAGACAACATCGGGCTCACCGTTGTTGAATTTTTCAAATGTTTTTTTGTTCCAATCCTTAGGGGCGTGGTCATTGTTCCACTTGATGCGGGCTACTGTTTCAAGCCCAAGAAATGCGTAAAGGGAAGGGAGGACAGTATCGAAGCAGTCGCACTTGCGACCCCCAACCTGAATAGCCAAAGGGAGGGCCCTTACCATCGAGTTTGGGGGGGCTGTCGGGAGGGCGAACCCACTCACCATATCGCCGTCTGGCTTAACGGCAAACCCAAAAGTCCCGTTTGGGGCTAAAAAAAGGCGCATCTCTGCGTATTCTTTTACAGAGTACACAGCGACAGAGGCCCCATATGTGTGCGCCCTTTTAGACGCTGTGATAGCCTTAGAGAACAACCTTGCAGACTGCTTCGTTGGGGCAAGCTCTATCATTGTTGGAAGCTCACTAAAGCTCGAGTCTTTCTCGATCATCTTTGGCGACGGCTTGTAGGTTCTTACGACCTCAACATCATGCCCTATAACTCCGAGGCTATAGCTTCCTCGGCCTCGGCCTTCGTCATGCCACGCACCTTCATCAGATTCTTTGTGATTAAATCCATCCACAAGTCTGGCATGACGCTTTTCGCCTTCTGTTTCTTGGCGACCCGTTTGACTGGTTGCTTGCGCATCTTTGACAACTCCCTTTACCTGTTCCGTAGTATCGGTTTTTTTATCCAAAAATGCAACGGCTTGCTTCACAATCTTTGCAGGCTGGCCGTAGGCGTTTCCAACCTCCCTCGCAACTCTGAAGTCTGAGGGGTCAGCCTTTACCATTGCAATATCTTCTGGCGTTAGACGCTTCGCAAGGTCGGCAACACGCTTCGTGTGGGCAGCCCCCCGATCTTCACGAGCCTTGAGCTTGCGCTCGGCAGCCGCTTTGCGGGTGTCCTTCTGGGCTTGCACATACCGCTGGCCCGCCTTGCGCTTGGCAAGTCTTTTAGCGTCTTCCGCTTTCCGCTGCTCAGGTGTTAGCGCAGCTCGGCGAGCCCTTGCCTTCGCAATGGTAGACACTCGGCCCTTGAAGTGATCAACGATCATTTCAGGGTTCTTGATAACCTTGACAGCCTCTTTGATTGCTAGGCCGTCTGGGTGGACGGAAAGCTCCCATGTGCGCCTTTTTTCGTGGCCCACAACAGCCCGCTCTGGGTTTGGGTCGTGGGTTCCAACCCTGAGCTTTAAGGTGTAGCCCTTGTGGTTGATGTAATAATAGGCCGTCCCCAAACCGCCGCCCGAGAACTCCTTAGACACGGCAAGCCCGCTATCGCCCAAAGCCTTCTCAACCGCCTTCTCGTTAGCCGTGGCGGGGCGTTTTCGCACATTGGCCATCTGGACATCTTTAGTTCCACTCTTCGCTACGCCCGTCTTCTTCGCCCGTCTCGTTGCTTTCACGAGTAACTGACGAAGCTCGTCCTCACCAAACTTCTGCGACAGACCCGCACGGCTAAGCCCAGCCTTGAGCCATTGCATCAGCTTCTTCAGCGCACCCTTGGCCGTTTTGTCAAGGGTAGAGGTGTCGTGTTCGGCGAAGGCTGCGATAAACTCTTGCGTCCACTCAGCAGACCCAACCTCGAGGTCGTAGTTCGCTTCCAAGTCTGCGGCAATCTGTACCGCCGTCTTGTTCTTGGATTTCAGGAGCGACGACACAAGGGACTGCGCCCGCTTCTTTCCACTGCCGCCAAATGCGTCCATCGCAAGGTGGCCAACAACCTCATGCGTTACGGTTTCAGTAAAGGATCGGGCTCCCGCACGACCAACACCCCCCGCCTCTGCGTTTATATAGACAACACCGTCTGCAACGAAGCCATCAATCTCGTCCGTGCTAAGGTCACCCTCTGCGCCAAGCAGCTTCGCCTTTGCCCGCATTTGATTGTCACCATCCAAGACCACCACATCTTTGGCAATCTTCTTTGCTTCGTTGATTACCTTTGCGTTCTTGTTTAATACACGCTCAAGGGCGGTCGCCTTCCGATCAGGCGTGACACCTTGTGGCGTTTTCGGGAGTCCCGCCGCCATATCAATCGGCTCTCCATCAGCCCCGTAAATCGGATCAGGCTCAGCCTGCTGTTCGCCCTGTAGGGAGGGTGTCTCTGCGTCGGGGAGGATGTCGGGTTGAGCTTGGTCGTCACCTATTGCGGCAAACTCTACCTTAAAGTCTGCGTCTTCTTCTGCCTGCCTCTGAAGTATGTCCCCAACAAGCTCTTTTAGCTGCGCCTCTGGGAGCGACTTATCGAGCTTGTAGGTGTCAGCCAGATGCCGCAGGTTTTGAGTGTAAAACAACTCCTCTTTCAGGTTAACAGCACCGCCCTTTAGTGAAAGGACTGCCATCGGCCCAATTGCTGCCTTAAACTCTTCCCAGCCGTCTTTCAGGATTGCATCAATGTCTTTGGTGTCTAATTGGAACTCTTCGGCAGACAGGGCGTTGTGCAGTTCTTTCGCCAACAACTCCCAGCCGTCTTGGTTTAGCGACTGGAACCCCTCTTCACCAGCCTCTGAAAGGATCGCTGAGAAGTAACGCCCGCCACCCTGCGCCAAGCGTTCGCCAAGCCGAAGGGCTGCCCGATTAGAAGCCTCTTTCCAGACCCCCTTAGGGATACGCCCTGCAACAATGGTCTTCACCTGAAGGTTTTCAATGCCTGCGTAAAGCGCACCGCCGACCCAAGACGCAGCATAGCGAGTCAGGGCGTTCCCAACGCCCACCCCGTCGTTATACTTAGGGTTCAGCCTACGCTCAATCTCGCCTGCGCCCTGCGCAAACCAGTAAGACATTGGCATCACCTTGTCGGAGGTCATCTTTAACGAGCGCATGGCCTTCACGAAGCTGTTGGCCTGCTTAATCGCCGCCGTACCCTTCACGCCACCTAACGCCCGCCCCGCCCAAATCAGCCCCTGAAACATCTTCCCTGAAGCATCTGCGGCCACAGAGCCTGTAGCAAGACTGACAGCCATCGGAACACCGATTCCGTAGGTGTCGATTAAGAGATCCGTTCCCCAGCCGTGGCTGCTTCGCTGAGTTTGCGCAGACCACTTGTTAAATTCTGCCGTTCGGCGGTTGACCTTGTCCTCAAGGGGGAGTCCCAACATTGCACCGACGGCCAATATGTCTGTGTTGGTGCTGTGGATTGCGCCAACAAGAGTGTTCCGCATATCGATGCCGATCTTGAGCCGATCTGAAGTGCCCTGTGTTAAAGCGTCGGCAATCGTGTTGTCGTACAGGTCTAAAACGGTTTTTTGCGCACCGTCGGACGCTAACACCTTATCCTGCATTTCTGGG
>Ga0233412_10001009_pt1 | contig 15432 bp, 10 predicted proteins | sample Na_anoxic_4_MG_FD_180667 | JGI IMG/M metagenome (GOLD analysis project Ga0233412, IMG submission 180667) | Seawater microbial communities from Saanich Inlet, British Columbia, Canada - Na_anoxic_4_MG | ecosystem: Environmental > Aquatic > Marine > Inlet | place: Canada: British Columbia...
CGCGACTATTCAGTTAGCTATATGTCAAGGTACAGGTTTTCAAACATAGAGCTAACTGAATAGTCGCGTGACACACCCAATGTAACCTGGTCGTCTAACACTTGTAATGGAATCTCGTACCACTGGAACCCGACACCTGAGATCACAGGATGGTTAGCTAATAGGTGGTGGTCTCCACCAACATTACCGCTAGTCTCCCAGTAGTCATCATCATCAGATATGGCATTACCGGCGAATGGAATTTCACCATCACCCGCAAATCCTGAACTAACAGGATGTGTACCGTCACCGCCAGCGATATTCTGTAGGAACCCACCTGAAGCCGATGTAACGTTTAGAAGTTTATCATCACTATAACCAACAACGTCAAGATAATAGTTACGAGAGCCAACAGCTTTCTTAGCAAGAACCCTAAGTTTAACACATTCAACACGGAAGTAATGATCGCTCATCTCGTCCGTATTCTTGTTCTCTCTGTTGAACGCCCCATTTGAGATACACGCACCACCAGAACCATCAAACCCGCCGTCAAACGCTCCAGGAGTAACCTCATTCAAGAACTTGCCGTTGGAACCATGACTCATTTTAACAGTCAGCTTACCAGAATCGATAATTGAAGTTGACTGCAAAGTGATGTATTTATCTTCACTATCAGTGTTAAGTTTGTCTAATAGGCTTTGAGATCCGGTTATGGTCTCATTGGTGTATGATTGCTCGTCAACCCACACACTTGTAACATCGGGGAACAGCGATGTGCTGAACGAAGACACAGGCATGAACGATGGATTAAGTGTTCTTTCAATCCTATTACCTGTGGATCTTACTTCTGCGTAGAAGTTTACGGCGTTGTCTAATCTAGGACCCCAGCCACCGCTATTACAAATTTCAATTGCGGAGATCTTTAGGGCGTGAGTTGGATTCATGAATCCAGGATACATGGTAGATAGAGGGTCTCCCCCAAATGCCATATGGTCGTTACCACTAATGTAGGTCTCTGGCATTACGTAGTCTTGCTCGAACGCCTCTGTAAAACCGGCGTCGAATGCGTCGTCAAGAGCCTCTGCTACTACATTAAATCTAAGAGTATAGCCACTCCCCTCGTTCATATATGGGAAGTTGGCTTGACCGCCATGTCTATTGTACACGTGGTTTGTAACGGCGTTACTTGAGTACGTAGTGAAGTTCACATAGTCATTATCGTAGTAGTCCGCATCACCCTGTAGAACTATATCTGAATACTGAACGATTAATCCACCAGATGGATCTTCGAACATGATATCCTGAATTGTATATCTAGGTGGAACTCCAGCCTCAACATTTGTCATAGGAGCGGAGGCACGTAGGCGAAGTCTAGTGTCATCTGGCCTAATAAGAGGAGTAGTGACCTCGCACTTATATTGCCATTGGCCTATAGTATGAATAGCTGATGGATGTATAAAACTAGTTCTATCATCAGCAAGCAAGACACTATTACCATACGGGTCGTCATAGTCCCCAGTAAAGACGCCTTCATCGATGAAATCATACAACCCACTACTCTGATTAAAAGGACCAACAAAATGGCCATAATCAGAATCAATCGCCTTGTCAGCAATAGGGAATAGTTTTTGAGCACACTCATAATCACCGAAGTCCCCCGCAAATTTGTCTACGTAAGAAATAGTAGTTGTACCAACGATTTCTAGAGGCTGCCTAGCTATCGTGTAAACCGCAGTAGGTTCTGCCGTAACTTCACACTCAATATCTAAATTGGTGGCAGCAACAGCATCAACGGTAAGGTGGGCAACAATCGACGAGGTGCTACAGATACTAACCGGCGAGGTCTTTATCTTGGAGTTATTGGCCGTTACGGTGGCTACGACATTACCGGCGAACTTGATATTCGCTGGGCTAGAAGTAAGTTTGGCACGTACCATACCTGATGTTAGATCTACATTACTGCTAGCCGTCTTTATACATAGACATTCTATTGATGTTGTATTTGTCATTTATTGTCCAACTATACTTGTGCTTGCTACGATGGTGTTGTTTGGCCCAACTTTAAAGTTTCCTATCTGATTTGCTATGAACTTCCTAGCAAAATCTTCAAAAGAACCCTTGAGTTGATCATTCATTCCATTTACCGTTATCGTAACATTACCATTCAAATCTAGTTTACTGGTTGTAGCTATATTGTTAATAGGAGCTGCTGGTTGGGGTGTTTTATCTATATTATTTTGGTTTTGGACTTCTTGACTTAGCTTATTGTCAAACACAATCTTTGTACCAGTTATCATAACTTGAGCGGCTGTAACAGACATATTCTCAAGATTAGCACCCACATTAGAAATCTCAGCCATAGCACCAGCTATTTCTCTGATCTGACTATTAATAGCCTCCTGCTCATTAGTAGTACCAGACAGTAATTGTGCCTCCCTCTTACCAAGACCTATTCCTTGTAGGGCACCTGACTGTGTTAAAGCTTTCTGTAGTTCTTGAGGACTTAGTGTTTCCTGTAGACTCTTTATACCCCCAGCTATATCAGCACCACCAAGAGACCTAAGTAATGTTGAATCTCCAGTTCTTAAGGCTGAGGATGCGGCAGCCTGCCCCTGCTTATTAAAGAAACCTTCTGCATCACCAGCAAGCAACGCTTCTACACTAGACTTCTCTAGGCTAAGCTTCTTAGTGGCCACTGTTAATTCATCCTTCAGAATGTTAATTCTTTGCTTAGAGAATTTAATAAGCTCGGCACTCGCAGCTTTTAATTCATCACGATTATCGTCGTCCACACTTAATGGTTGCTTATTAGTTATTCCTTCCAATCTTTTACGCTGGGTCTTATCAAAACTTTCAGATATCTTGCTTCCTAGAGACCTAATATCAGAAGCACTTCCTCCACGTAATCCAGAAATACCGGCGTCTCTAGCTCTTAGATTAAACTGAGCAGTTCTTGCACTAGTTCTATCTCCAGACGTAAGTCTCCTACCGCCAGCATTCTCTATGATTTTGCCCGCTTCTAGCTGTATATCAATAGCCTTAGATTGTGCCTGGATTAACGCTTCTTCGGACTTACGACGTTGTTCTGTTAGCTTACGTATATCATTTTCATGCTTGATCTGTGCGTCTATAACGGCCTTACTGGTAGCACCCAATTCGGTCATAGTACCAGTTAACGCCTTCATAACCTTATCTAGTTCTGGCCCCTTATTATCAGGACCACTGCCAGACCCAAACAGTTGTTGTATCTTGCCAGCAACAGCGGTTTTTACATCTTCATTACCTGTTTGATCTGCGGCTGCCTGAAGTCGAGCCTTTGTTTTAGCAGTCTTCTCAGCTTCATTAGCGGGTAGTGCTTTAATCTCAGCAAATGCTGACTGTAAATTACTACCAAGTTCATTAGCGGCTGATGCGGTATCGAAAGATCTTCCGATAGATTTTGCTGTGGTCGTACCTGCAAGACCTCTAGACTGAAGGAATTGTTCAGTAGTAGACCTAGCCGAATCAATTGCTTCTCTTCCCTGTGATGGGTCTCCTATTGTTGATAAAGATGAATTTATAGTATTAGAAGCTATCTGTAAAGACGAGGCTCCCGTTTGTGCAGAAAGTGCAAAATTTTCTGCCGCCGTTTGAGCACGACCAAATGCGGACGTTATTTTAGTTCTATCTAATTCCGCCTCAACTTGTAACTTAGAAGCCGCCGCTACTGCCGCTGCACTCTCAGCAACTTTTGTGAACTCCTCCTTTAATTTCTTACCCGCAAGAGATGAGTCTCCAACTAAGTCGTTAATTGCCTTCTTAAGCTCTGCTGGACTTTTTGCTGCTTTACCGATTTCAACCGCCGCTGCTGATCCTGCCTTTTGTAACTCTCTTAATCCTTGCTCTCTCTGCTCTTTACTTACGCTTCCCCCGCCAATTTTGCCAATCCCAGGAATATCAACAGTGCTACCGTCCCCTTCAATTGCCTTTAATCCAGCACTAACCTTTGCCCCAACAGTAGATGTTAATTTACCTATATCAGCTTCATCTCCCGCTGTTGAAAAATCAGTAGTTGCTTTACCAATAGATGTTGATGCTGTGCCAACGGCAGCCTCAACCTTTTGATCTTGGACTCTATCCAAACCCTTTTGTATAGACCCCTCAGTAAAGATGTTTTCAATAATACCAGATAAACTAAATTGCTTTGCAAAAAGGTCTGCTAAGCCAGCATTTTCTGTATTACGAGCAACCCCAGCAACGTCACCTCTTTTACTGGCGGTTTGGGCTTCCCGAGCTGAGAATTCACTATATCCACTTGCTATAGAGTTTACTAATTGAGCCCCTGCTGATACCACAGCCCCAGCAATAGCCGTTTTACCTAAAAGATTAGCCCCCAAAGTTTTAGCACCTCGCCCAATCTTACCCCCTAACCCCCCAGTCTTTTTACGTATTCTACCTAACTTTAATTCAGCACGAAGTAGCTGCTCAGAGGCATTTGTACTAGCGTCCTGTGCTTTTTTCAATCTATTAGTATTAGATGTTAGGCGAGCTTGGTTTGTGCTTAATCTATCAGACACAACCGCTAACCTATTAGCGATCTTACTTTGACGTGAACGTATCTTGGCTAATTCTTCTTCAGCGGCCTTCACCTTAGGCGTTAGAGTAAAGTCACCAGTAGCCCCTCTAATAGTCTTTAGGTCATTAACCTTCTGGTTTGCTAAGAATTCTTTTGACTGAAATCTATTAGACGTATTACCTAATACCCTTTTGGCTTCTGAGTCCCTTGCATTCTTTGATTCCAAGCTTTTCTTTAAGGCTAACTCTTTTTTAGCGGCCTTAGCGGCTGTTTCAGAAGTCGTCTTTCTTTTTTCGACTCTCCCTGCTATCTTATCAACTTTTTCTAAAGTCTCTTTACGAGACTCCTTAAGCCCCTCTGTCCATGATTTTAATCCAGATAAAATTTTTGGAAGAGCGTAACCAAATGTACCAACAATAAGAGTAACTGAAGACGCAAGTTTTTCTAACGCGATAGTTGTCGCAGCCATACCAGCACTTGCTTCTTCTGATTTATCTCCAAACTGAGAAAGGGCGGCAGCTACAGCAGGGCCAATAATAGCAAGACTAGTTAGTCCACCACCAAGAACGCCTCCACCGTCCCCAAACTTCTGCACCTTACCAACCTCACCACCAGAAGCAAACCCAGTAACCCCGCTCTTGTTCATACGATTTAGTCTTGACCCACCAATTCTGGAAGCGGCCTGTTTATTAATAACAAACTCACCAGGAGTAAGCATAGCGGGGACCGTATCAGTACCGCCGATTCCACCGCCAGTAGCTCTCCTAATAATCTCAAGAGGTTTACCAAACTTTTTAAGATCAGCGATTAATGGCTCAAGCTTAGATGTATTAGGAGCAAATTTAGAAACCGCCTCTAGTTGTTCTACACTTCTCTTATCTCCACCTTTAATTACGTTATCAGCATATTTAACCCTATTACCTCTTCTTTTATCCAACTCTGAGTCGTCTGGAAGTAGGGCAATAATCTTAGCAGCTTTACTAAACACTTTAGCCGCTGCTGGTGAAAATCCACCCGCCTTAGTTGGACCCGCACCACTAATAACGGCGAAGTCATTATAATTAGCCACGTCTTCAAGACTACCAATTAAACCATCACCGTATTGAGCACGAGTATATGTGCTCTTACCAGATCCAGCAGCACCCCATATAGCAGAAACGACATTCTTACCAAGAACAGATTCCAAAATCGCGTTCTTGTCCTTTGTTCCACCGGCAATATAGTCGGAATCAAAGATGCCGACAGGGCCACCCTCCTTAAACATTTGAATAAGTCCACCCATAGCACGCTTGTTCTTCTTGAACAACTTGTTTTGGTCAGCTTTTACAGCTTTTACACCAGGGACTTTACTAGCCTTTAATATATTTTCATCATTATCATCAAGAAATGTAATTGATTCGTATTGTGCAGCAAGTCTTTCTAAAACCTTAGCTTTAAGTCCAGCGGTTCCAATTTTTCTAGTGGTTCCAGGGCGTTTACCAGGCTCTCTCTCTTTTAAGAATGGTTCAAATTCTTTATTACCAAGCATGTTGGCGGTAGTAATTACGCTTTTAGCTGGGGCACCTATTCTGTTCATAAAGCCTGCTAGTGCTTCTTTAATACCAGGTGTTCCAAATCTAGCCGTAAGAACGTGTATATCATCACCCTGGGACGCACGTCTTTTTGCTAGTGAAGCATATCTTGTAGCCGCCGCATTCTTAACAAGACTTGGATCTAAATTATTAGCCTTACCGGCTGAAACACCAATGGTATCATCAAAGTCAAATACATAAGCGGACTTTTTACGTTCCTGTACCCCTCCACCCGCCTCAAACTTCTGGACTAATCCACCGCTATTAAACCCTTTACCTTTTAGATTTTGAAAATTAACGTCTTTATTAACAAGACCTGCTATATGATTAACAGCCTTCCTGCCAATAATTTCTTTTTCTAGTTTTGGCTTGTCTATGCTTCTTTTTGCATCAACAGGGAATTTTCCTAAAGACTTAAAGACACCATTTAACCCAGAACCTAGACCCTCAGAAAAATCAAAGGAGTCTCTTTCGTTTGAAGAATCGGCAACTAGTGGGGCACCAAGTCTATTCAAAGCTCCTTCAAAAATTTTACCCTTAATATCAGAGATACCAATAGAGTCTATAATAGACTTATTTATAGGACCACTTAAAGACTCAATACCTTGCACCGATTTCGCAAGTTCTTTACCAGCCTTATCAATTAATGTTCCTAAAAACTTAGGTATATCATCAGACAAAGCAGAGTCAACCTTGTTAGTTGGAAAACCCTCAGCAAAACCTTTAATAGATTTACTATTACCAGATACACCAAGTTCTTCTCTAATTATCTTTCTAGCAGGAGCGGCTCTTTTCGAGTCTTTATTGAAGACTGCTTTATTCCCCTTGGTGTTTCCTGGGAGTTGATTATTGTTTACTAATGATTTTTCAATATCGCCCACTGTAACTGTACCAGAAGACTTTATGCTTTCACCTATTGGATTTAGAGAAATTGCCCCAACGTTACCACCAAAAGCAAACTTCTGAGCATTCATAGAATGTAGAGCACCAGTACCAATTTTACCAACGCTACTCTTCTTGATTACAAACTCACCCGGCGTCAGCATTGCAGGAACAGTATCGCCGCTACCACTACCTGGGACTACACCACCAGAAGCAAGGCCAATAGGCCCACGACGAGCACCAGCTATTCTTGGCCCTAGAGCACCAACGAGAGCACCACCCAATTTAACTGTGGCAAACGCCGTAATAAGTGGCAGTAGAGGCTTTAATGTTGAAAGTACGCTCGCTAGAGAACTGGCTAAAGCTAGTGAAGACTTAACAAGAACTCTAAATGTACTACTATCAGCAAAACCTCTAACAAGGGCTAGGTACTCTTCTTTTACCTTTGAAATTTGAACAGCAAGGGACTTTTGTGCAGTAGCGGCGTCTTTAGTAAGAGAGGCTCCTCCATTCAGAGCCACCTGTCTTGCTTCTTCGGCAACGGTGAAGTTTTGTAGAAGCGGAATAACCTTACCAATTTGACGGAAACCACCAAGCTGTTCAGCGATCTTAACGAATCTAAGGTCACCGGCAGGGATATCCCCTAGGGCGGCATTCATTCTTTTGATAGCTTCAAATGGTCCAACAAAAGAGCCGTCAAGTTTTGTAAGAGACACTCCTAATTGTTCAAGGTATCCAATGGTGGCCGGTCTCTGAATTCTTGTAAGAATTGTTCTAAGACCAGTAGCAATAGATTCGGCGGATTCACGAGTTGTAGAACGAACAGACGTGAACAGCCCAATTAATTCATTAAGGTTACCACCAGCAGAAGCAAATACACCACCAACCCTGGATACAGCACCAATAAGGTCAGAGGACTCAACGGCGAACTTACCGGCGACCGCATTAATAGCACCAAGCTGACCCTCAAGGGCGGCGGCACCTTGACCAAACTGGTTGAAAACGGCGATAGCACCTTCGGCTGTCTTGGTGATATCATCAAACGTTGGAGCAAGGGATGTCTTAGCCAAAGCTTTAAGAGCAACTGACAGGTCATTAGCCTTGAATCCAGCCTGAGATAGAACCCTACCAACAGTAGCAAGTTGATTAGAAGATACGCCCAAAGTAGTAGATAGGTTGGCAATCTCATTAGTCAGACTCTTTAGCTGACCAGCCGTCTTACCAGTAACCTGGGAAATCTTATTGATTTCCCTCTCAAACGCAATAGCCTCATCAACGGCGGAACTCAGTTTATTAGTCAATAGACTTATGGCACGTGTAGCGATACTAAACGCAGCAAACCTACGGGTAAGGACTGCAAAACTTCTTGTCAGCCTACCCGAAGATCTGTTTAAGTCGTTTACAGCGGCATTAGTGCGTGTAAGCCCCCTCTGAACTTGGGCTTGCCCCGTAATAGTAAGAGGCACGTTCACGCCCTGAAGTTGATTCTGGACTTGACGCAGTACCTGATTTACGTTATTTGGAGCCCTAAGCTGAAGCTGAGCAGTTAATGAAAACATCTAATAAACCCTGAAAGATCCATACCTATTATTCGCCACTTACTATCTTTTTAGCTCTACCCCTCTTTTTAGGGGTCTCTTCTTCATAAACAGCCGTCATGAAGTAATTACCATCTTCTTCTAGTTTATTACCGTCTTTATCAACGACATTATTCAGATCGTCAATATACTGCCCTTTATCGTTAATCCGCCTACCTTCCACGTCAATGAGTTGGCCTTCTTTATTGACCATATTTAGCTTATCATCAACTAAATCGAACCTTTTGAGCCATTTATTCTCAGGAAGGGTTGCTTCGAAATTCTCGTCTATGTTATATAGCATTTCTGCTAACTTCCCTGCGGCAGCCAGTGCAATAGGCTCCCCGCCCTTTTCTTCATAATCCTCTAGGTTATTATACACCTTTTTGTCGTTTGCCTCATTATAAACACACTCAGCTACTAAGTAATTAAACCTAGCGTTATCCGCTATTGATTCCGCCGTATTCTCTTCAAATGCGATTCTGGAACCAAGTAGTCCACGCAGCTTATTTCTGGCAATTCTAATCTTAACGGCCAAGTCTTTACCCTCTTCAATAGTCCTCTTTTTGTCGTCAAGATATAGGCTCTTTTCCATATTAGAGATATCTTCGATCATCTTCTTCTGCTGATCGTCCTTCTCGTCGTCCCAGATCCCACGTTTTCTGAGTACTAAATCAAGTTCCATCTTGGTTATAATACCCTCTACAAGGCAGTTATTCCAAGTTTTGGCACGGTGCATATCCGCACTTGTGATCATCTTCCTAGTCGGTGAACGTACATATACCTTCACGTTATCGCCGTTTTCCAGTTCCACTGTTACAATGTTGTTAGCACTCATTATACATTTCCTCTTATTGATGGTTGAGGTTTCATAGGAAGGTCCATTTTATACTTCTTCCAATCCACCTCGTATTGATTAAGCTCCGCGTCTACATTACGCCTCTGAGCGTTCCCCTTGTCTAATATGTCTGATCTCAGCTTTTGAAATATTTGAGACATCATGTATTGATCGTCACTCATTTCAAGACCCCCTTCCGGCTCCCATAGAAAGCCAAAATGTTCCTCGACTGAAGATAATGCCCCAACAAAAGTTGTTTCAATCTTCTTCTTCATTATAGTAGAAAGCCTTGCTTTGGAGTCATCCTTATACTTGTTCTCCCTAGCCTGCTTATACTCACTCTTCTTTTTTACCATTTCGTTGAAATTATCCATTTCCAAACTTCCCCTTAAATTGTTCGTTATATTGTTGTCTGAGTTTTAACTTTTCGTCCAAGAAGTCAGACTGCTTAGCAGAGCCCTTCTCTTGAATAACTCGTAATCTATCTTTCTTAACCTGTGCGGTATGTGGATCATTAAGTTTACTAACCCTCTCCACGTCATCCTTAGTCTTAGCCATAACAAATACTTCATCAGCATTTTGCAGCTTAGGATTTTGATCTATCTCAGCTTCCATCCTTTCTTTCTCCCTTTTCTGTCTTTGAACAATAAACCACCCATCTAGCATTTCATCATCTTTTATGATATCGTCTGGTGGACACTCATGAGATTCCGATATATTATCATACGTTCTAGACCACACAATAATGTTCCTTTGGTCCGTAGTTAACTCTCTACCATTATCAGTAAACAGTTTGTATAGGTTATTTTTACTTAAAACCCATAAGGACTTCCAGGGCTCCCCATTAGCTAAGTCCCGTATAGCACTTTCTTCAAGAAACATGTTACAGTAACTATACCAAACCGTCTTCATATCAACGCCGTTGAAATTAAATAGCTCGTTCCCTAAGTAAGTACAACTACCAATAAGGTCGAGACTTTTAGCGAGGATTGCCTGCCCCTCACATGTATTTTCCCTGAATGTCATCTTCTCAAGAGCTAATTTTGATAACTGCTCTTTACCGGCCCTCATGACAGACCGCATCTTTTCACGAAGCTCCCTATTAAATCTATTATTGTATAAGTCTACGTTAAGTCTTTCTATGTCCTTAGGCAGCCCCTGAATCTTCTTTTCTTTGTCGGCGGTCCACATGCCCATTTTAATAATGACGTTGACCATGTCCTCCTCAAGCATTAGCCCCTCATCTACGCATTCGTCATACACTTCTATGTACTTGGCGTTTGCCTGAAGCTCGTCTTCTATAGTCGGGGGATACACTTTTAAGTCAAAACCATTGACATTTACTGTATAATAGCCCGACCTAATCCTTGATACGAAATACTCCCGCTCATGTTGCTTCATATCGAAACCTCAAGGCGGGAGCATTTATTCATAGAATATTTCCTTTATATGTCCTAGAGGGGCGAAATAGGATTCCTTAAAACCCAAGCCCACAAATCTTAGATACTGTTGAAGCCAATATAGTCGCCAGACCACTGAACGTCAAGGTCGTTGAAGTTAGTGTAACTGTAACTAGTTGAAACGTTACCCCCAGTAGCATCGCCTCCTCCATAAGATACGGAAGTCAGACGGTTCTTAGTACCAAGGTCGAATGCGTGTCCACCTCTAAGAACGAAGTAGATTTTCTCTTCAGCGGTGTTGTCACCGGACGCTGTGGTATTGAACAGTGTTGGGTTACCTTCTTCGTAGGCTGATACAAAGTCACCAGAACCGGAGATAGCTTCGATTTCGCAGGTTACTTCGATAGGGAAACCGGCTGGACGGTAGTAAGGAGTCTTACTACCAATCTCAAGGATGTCTTCACGAGAGAAGTCAGTACTAATACTAACATTCTGAATGTGGACATACGGGACGCCATCAGAAATACCATTACCAACTCCAGTACCAACAACACCAGTTACGGAGGCTGGAATAATAGATGTTGCCAGCATAACGTCTTCACGTCTCTGAACACCACCGGATGGATTATTTGCGTCACCACGTGCTAGTGGAACGTCGGCTCCATCAAACTCGCCAGCCAGGGTGTCACTAATGAACACGTTAGACCCAGTCAACCATTGTTTGTTGTTACCCTGTAGAGTAACAGATTCTGTACAGAACCCTTCAACCGGGATGGTATAACTTACGGACCCAATATACATGCCAGAGCAGTAGACTTCTACTTCGGCTTTACCACCGTTAGTAGTGGAACCGGCGACATTAAGGGCACCTTCGTCGAAGATACCAAGTCTCAAGTCACACTGCTGCTTAGATCTACCAGCTAGACCAGACTGAGAAGCGGCCAAGCCAGCAACACCAGTGGATGCCATATGGTAAATTAGAGGGTATCCATCGATAGCCTTCTCGATAGTTACTTCTACATCAGGCGTACCTTCGATGTTTTCGTAAATCTCGATTTGGCCGTATTCGAATACCTGCTCAGGATTGAAAGTTGTATTGGTACTTAGGCTTTGTACACCGTGGACCATATTGCCTGTTGTATATACTGCGGTGCCAATGTCGGCAATAGCAACAGCTTGGCAGGCGTAGAAAATTCTCTTATTACTGGACATATAAGTCTCTCCTTGATTTTAAAGATACTATTTACTATATTATACACTAAAAACGTCAGATATTCAGTTTTATACCCTCAGTTGTGATTCTGACTACACCCCCGTAAATGCTGCTATTATACGATTGCATACTCTGTACGTTGGTTTGGGTAAGACCGAGCTTGCCACCATTATATGTAGACACCAAATCTGGATATCTTAGAGCACCGGAAACGGGAACACCCCTATAGTCCATAGGAAAGGTCCCACTAGCATTAATCATATTACTATCAAGCAAGTATATAGTCTTGTCGTTTTGTAGTGATACGATGTCTACCAGTTGGTCTCTAGTTCCTTTGTCCTCAGCTAAGCAGTGAAAAATCACATCAGTCCAAACCCACTGTCCGCCGCCTAACTGATACCCCTGAAATTTCCTTCTTGGGACAACTTCTAGGGCGATGGCTGGTAAATCCAGTAGGTCGTTTGGATGAATGATTCCCTCATCCACCTCGTTTGTTAGTATTTTCTTGTACCAAGGTAGGTTATCAGCATAGGTTACTGTAATTCTCTTATAGCTGTGTTCCACCTGGACAGTCGATCCGGTCGCGATTGGGGAGGCGAAAATCACCTGCCCATTTAAATAATTAATGTGGTGGGCGTAAACCCCCGTTGTCGTTATTGGATAAAAAACTGAGTCAACGTAGACCCCTGAAACGCCGGGATTTGTGTGATCAGACCCCACGATTGGCTCCGGCGAATACCCGATCCCGCTTTGCCATACCCAGTTCTTGTTTGTCCCGTTCCAAACTTGACCATTTGTCCACTGATCAGCAGACGCTGATAGGGTCATTAGACTTAGATCTTCATCATCCCAATTAGTCTCACCTAGGCTTACATTATAGTAGTTGCCCTTTTTCAGCAAGGCCCAGTCGAAATATTCAATCAGACCAGCCTGAATCTCACTATTCAGAGTAGTATCATTGACATCGCTGAAACCCTTTAAGTCACTAAAATAAGCTGTCATTATGCACCTAAACGAATAAAGATTCTAATATGTTTGATACTTCCTTTTCCCTATTATCCAACGCCCGTGTGATAAAGTTGTCCTCAAGTGTTCCAGAAAAACTTGGATCTACCCTAAAGGCACCGCCCTTTTTCATAACCCCACCGCCAGATCTACCTTCACCATCTATCGCGTAGTGATATCCCACAATAATAATCGAGTCACCCCTAGTAAGCAACCACTCCAACCAATCAAGTTGGGCTCCGAGTCTTGTCACCACTGTGCCGCTGGCTGTGCTTAATACATTCTGGAAATCTTTAGGCTGTACATGTAATTCCAATGTACCCCTCAAGTTCTTATTAAACGGTTTAAACTTGAAAGAAACTGAATCAGCTACGGCGTTTACTATATCGTCTACTATAGAAGCACTTGTACCAGGAATAAGACCAAACTGAGCGTTTAGACTACCCGGAGTCCCATCCGATGTTAAGCTGGCTATTTCCGGCTGAGCACTAACCCAAGCCTTTACGGACGCCTTTAGTGTTCTTATTACTCTTGGAAAGTTCTTTTGAACCAACTTGTTTATTTCTACGGCGATTTCCGCATTGATATCCTTGGCTATATCCTGCCAAGAATCTACCAGCTTTAAACTAATCCTGCCTGTCATGATCTCTCCCAGAACGCTCCAAAGTATCTAACCTGTTTAATGCCCATTGGAAATGGCTCGCCTGCTAATTTGAATCTCATTTCCTGTAGGGTTTTTATGTCCTTATGAACTATAATCTCTTTACAACGTTTGATCTTAGCTAAGTCGGTTGCGAAGAAGATTGTCTGTATAGCACCGTCAGGTAGTGCCATATTAGAACTGGTCTTAACAAAATCCCTCTCACTCCAGTAAACTTTCATCTTCAGGTCTTCCAGCATTTCCACTTCCTTAAAAGTGCTTGTCTGCCTTTTGAACTGAGCGGGCCTTCCCCCCATCATATGGGCGTGGATTGACTTGTTCTGCGGTATATTATCGAACGTGTTAGAGATCACCTCTATTTTTTGAGTGAACACTAGCTGACACGTAACACCAAACATGTTAGTGATGGTGGCATCAATAACCTCATTGTATTTTGTCAGAACCCCTGATGGTATATCAAGCGTCATCAATTACCCCTTAAGTAGTGTAATATGTAATGTCATCAAACTTATCATACCACTTAGAGTTCATCTCTCCAGAAGTCTGGAACACACTTATACCAGCAAGACCATCGACACCGGAAGGACCAATGGCTTGGGACGTACCGTGAATATTGGTAAAGACAACGGCGACACCGTTATTGATACCTGTAGCAGATGAATGTGCGTTTGTAATTACGTCAGCCATGTTTTCTCTCCTGAGTTATTAAACTAGTAATCCACTTAGCCAAGTGGTGCCATTGGATACCATAATATGATTACCACCTAATGCAATAGCACCACTTTGTGCTACTGGTATTGCGGTAATAGTGGCTGGAACACTGGCGTAGGTAGGAATAACCAACATACCGCTGGTTGTAAGAATTGTGTTTGGAGAAACTCCGCTGTAGGTAACCAAGCTGGAATTCATGGTCACACCACTTGTAAAGATAGTGTCCGCCGTAAAGTCAATAGCTTGTGGTTGACCACTACCCTTAAATTGCGTAGTAATCTCGAAGTTGCCATATCTTGAACCAGAGATACCAAGTCTTTGGTAATGCGTGGCCGCTAGTTCATCAATTGCATAGGTGGAATACACAAAAGATTGACCTGTATTTAATCCACTACATGCAGAAATATTGTTACCTGCCACTAAACTAAATGGGTTACCTAATTGACCATTATACGCAGAACCCGGAGTGTATGGACGAATACCTAGACCATTGATTCGTATGGCAAATGGGTCACCTAAGTTATTCCTAAAGAATGTGCCCCCATTTATATAGTTAAGAGGAGAGGCACCTATTATATTAAGTCTTTCGCCAACAATATCAGAACGACTGATGATATCACCACTAGCAGTAATATCGCTTTCAAACAAAGCCTCACCACTTACCTTTACAACACCACTAACAAACAGAGCTACATCTGTACCATTTGCAACTATTTCTAAAGTGGAATTAGGTGAAAGATGCGTAGCATCTACATTACCAATCGCCAAGCGTTTTGTTGATTTGTCACCGACAATCATCTCATTAATATTAAGTTTATTAGAAGTAGGGGTATGATTAGGTAGAAGTGAAGTAGTAGCATTTGTAAACTCTAAATTCGAAACACCTGACACTCCACTACCCGCCGATACGCCAATATATAAGTTATCAGTACCACTAGCACTGAAACCTGCCGCTTGTCCCACCATGAGATTACGAGTACCTTGAGCTTCTTTCCCTGCTTCTCTACCAATAACAACTGAATTACTTAATCCACTCGCTT
>Ga0233412_10001010_pt1 | contig 15421 bp, 10 predicted proteins | sample Na_anoxic_4_MG_FD_180667 | JGI IMG/M metagenome (GOLD analysis project Ga0233412, IMG submission 180667) | Seawater microbial communities from Saanich Inlet, British Columbia, Canada - Na_anoxic_4_MG | ecosystem: Environmental > Aquatic > Marine > Inlet | place: Canada: British Columbia...
TACCTCCTTTAAAAGAATAAAAGTAACTATTCATACCAATCATAAAATCTGGATAGAAAGTATAGAACGATGGCCAGCCTTTGCTGCTGTCACTATATGATAATGTTTGTAATGTTTCTATTGCCATTATTATTTATTTAACAAGTTTGCGGGTATCCAAAATCTACAACTCCACTAGCTCCTATTTCTATATACGATCTATTACCTACACCTGTATTAGAATCTAAGTTATAATACCCCGCTAATAAAACTGTTGTTCCAGCTGAATCTGAATAACAAGTATCCCCAGATGATGGTGGTGTGCCTGCTGAACCTCCACCATTATGATAGTATGTTTCTGTTAATCCAGGATTAGATCCGTTAAATGCACAAGCTTGATTGAACAATCCTTTTGCTGAAGAACTATAAGATGTAAGAGATGACGGGCAATTAGTTACCGCCGAGACAACCCCGCTTCCGCCTGTTATCTGTATATACACTCCGTTTCCAGTTGTAGCAATTTTATAAAAACCATTACCTAAAACTGTTGTTTTACATAAATCACTATAACACACATCTGTTGCAACCGGGGGTTGACCGGAAGATCCGTTATGGTAATAAGTTTGATTTATAGTTGCAGAACACGCATTAGTAGAAGTGGTTTGAACTGAACTAGATGTAAACGCTATTCCTACTGAAATTGTACCAACACTAGCAACAACACCTGAACCACCTGTTATTTGCATAAACGTAGTTGAAGTTAACTTATAATATCCATTACCTAAAACATTTTGTCCAGGATCTGAATAACATACGTTAGTTGCAACAGGCGTACTTCCTGAGCCTGTATGGTAATATGTTTGATTTATTGTTGCTCCACATGCAGCTGACTCGCTTGCTTCTACCGTAGAAGAACTGAATGTTGTACACTCACAAGTATATGTTGTACTTAAAACAGGTGTGCTAGGCGCACCCGTTTGTTGTCTAAATGTATTGCTAGACGTTTTGTACCAACCGTTTGGAGCCGCTGTTGTCAATGCCGCATTTGTATATATGGCTGTAGCGGTTGCAAAGGAAGTTGTGTTTAAAAAATAGGTTCCTTGCGTGGGCATTTATTTTATTTTATTTATGGGGCACAAGTGCTTATTCCCGCTACATACCCGTCAGTTCCAGTAATATGAATCTTTTTATTTGCTGAGCCGTCTACATAGTGATAATGTTTTGGATCAGCTACTGCTGTACCTGCTGAGTTTGTAAACATCGTATCACCTGCTGCTGGATAAGTTCCGCTTCCGTTATGATAGTAAGTTGTTCCTGGCGTTAATGCACATACTCCAAGGAAGTTACCACCTATTGTCGCTGTAAACGATGTTAAACTTGAACATCCAGTACAACATACATCATCTGCGCTTGTTCCGACACATAAGCTAATTGAAGTTGCACAAGCTGAACATGTAGTTTGTGTTCCTAAAGTTCCTGTTCCTCCCGTTACTTCTCTATAAACAATAGCTCCTCCGTTACCAGGGTTAAATGAATAGAATCCATTACTTGCAACTGTAGTTCCGTCAGCTGTACTATATAATATAGTTGAACTTGCAAAAGTTGTTTGGTTCATGTAATATGTACCTGACACACCTGTACAACATCCTATTGCTGCTGTACTACCAAATGTTAATCCTACTGCCGGGAAACATGTAGCACACGATACTGCTGTGCTTAAACCTGTTCCATCTTCTGCATCACTTGTTTTTTCTCTACTTTGAGAACTATATGAATAAAATTGATTAGCTGCAAAACTACTCAATAATGGATTTGTATAAATACTGTTTGTTGCTGTAAAAGAAGTTTCTACATAAAATGATGAAGTAGTCCCAGAACAACATGCTGCGAATGCTGACGCTCCGTAACCTAAAGTCAAAACAACTCCACATGAAGTACATGCAGCTGAAGGGCCTAGCGCACCAGTACCTCCAGTTACCTCTCTATAAACATTGTTATTGTCTTTATACCATCCGTTAGGAGCAGCTGTTGTTAACGTTGCTTCTGTATATATATTTGTAGCAGTGTTGGCGTTTCCTGAAGCCCAGACTGTATCATTTAAAAAGTAGGTTCCTTGCGTTGGCATAAGATAATAATTTTATTCTTGTAAATTTACAAAAAAAAAATATAATATCCTTAAGGTTGACTAAGGAGTTCCACAAGCTTCAAGTAGCGCTACAAACCCTGTATTATTTGTAATTCTAAAAAACGTACTTGTTCCAGATGCATTAGTGTGATAATAATCATTAGCTAAAGGATTTACTCCGTTAGCGTCGGAGTAGACTAGCTCTCCAGCCGCAGGTATAGTTCCGGATCCGTTATGATAATATGTTTGTGTATAGTTAGTGTCTCCACATACCCCGTTAAAAGTCCCTCCTATTGTTGCAGAAAAAGCTGTAAGTGTTGTTCCACAACCAACACAACAGACTTCAGATGCTGAAGTAGAGTCATAGCATAACGACAATGCATCTCCACAGGTCGGACAATTTGCAGCTGCTTGCAGAATACCATTCACCTGTCTACGAGCAATAGTACCTAAAGAATAATAACCGTCAGCAGCTAAAGTGTTTAGCGCTTGATCAGTGTATAAAGAAATTGCATTTGCAAAACTTAATCCATCAAAGTAATATGTTGCTCTTGTTGCCATAATTTATTTAACAATTTTGTAATCCATTTCCGTCTATATCTCCCGAGCCGTCAGTTCCAAACCATACGTTAGCAGCTCCATTAGTTCCAACACTATACAATAACACTATACCTGTAGCAACCGTTCCTGTGTTATCACTATATATAGTAGTTCCAGCACCGTCACTTGGCCCTGTTCCTGTTGTAGTATAATATACTTCGTCTAAAACTCCAGAATACATACACGCTGTTTGAGGGTTTGCTTGTTGTTTAGTGTTGAACGGATAGTAAGTTACCGTAGGGCAAGTTACTACCGCATATACTTGTCCAGTACCTAAGTTTAAATTAATAAATTCTGTTGAAGATATTCTGTAGTATCCGTTAGTCAACTTAGTCTGCCCTTGATCTGAATAACAGAAGTCTCCAGCTTGAGGCGCTGCATTAGCCCCAGTATGATAGTATGTCTGATCTATTGATTGTGTACAGATAGTTGATATTTGAGGATCATTTACACTAGAATTAAATGCCTTTATTGCACAACTTCCATTACTAACAACCACTCCACTACTATTAACTTGTATCCACTCATTATTACTTCCCACTTCATAATATCCAGATTGTAATCTTGTACTTGATGCGCTGTCATCACATGTGGAAGAAGAATAAACAGTATCACCAATTGAAGGTAATACGTTTACACCATCATGATAATATGTTTGACTTGCAGGCTGTACACACGCTATAGCTATAGAAGACTGTACTGTACTTGATAAATATGGTGTACAGAAATCTCCACAACCACAACACGCATCACCGACTACACTAGCATCATAACAGAACGAAGCTGAGTTAGTTGTTCTGTAATCGTATATTAAATATAAGTATTGATTTTGAACAGGTAAATTTATTGAAGATATTGTTGCTTGATATAATCCACTTGAAGGACTGTTTACATCTGAGTTTGGCACTGTAGTTGCAGCAGCCAATAACGCATTTATATCGGTACTATTATTATCATATAAAGTGTTTGATGATAGCCATGCAAAATTATCATTGTTTACTACCCATGTATAGTCATCAAAATTAATTTTATTTGACCTTACCGTTACGTTAGATCCTGAGTAAGGATATACACCTATTGATCTTGTTCCTGATTGTATAAAATATTGTGAAGCTATTTGAACGTCTGATCCAAAAGTCATCATGTTTGATGCTACTGGACTTGAAACGTTTGCGTCGTCCCATTTAAATTCGTTATGAATAAACTTACCAACATCTTCACTTGAACTTATACCTACTTGAACTACTACTAAAGAAGTTTCTGTAGGACAGTTACATGTTATATCGTAGTCGGCTGATGGGTTTGGCGTAACCGTAACTAAAACAGTTGTTGGACTATTTTTAGTTTTATTAAAATTTAAACTTCCACTAGTTGTAGCATCACTTACTGAAGCTACTTGAGTGCCGTCCCAAACCATACTTACACTCATAGTTCCTGACGAAATAGTATAATCAAACACTACATTACCAATTACATTTCCTATTTCTATTGTATATTCTTGAGCACTTGTAGAATTTACTAATGATTTTTGTGTTCCACAAGGTAATATTACCGGTGGTAATGGTACTGTATCTCCATTAGTGCTTAATACATATTCGTCCATATACGGATCATAAGCTCCTAATTTTTGTGTATTCAACTGCGCATTAAATTGATCTCTAAAATAAGATCTCATTCCGGTGTCAGATATAACTTCTAACGCATCATTATTAGCTGATGTACCTTTTAATTTTATTACAGCAGTTCTTTTAGTGTCGGTAAAATACATGTCATAACCCCAAGAGCTGAAGCTTTCTGGGTTGTAACTAATACCATACTCTTCTATTCTAGCTATTTGTGTTCCTAAAACTTGAGGCACTGATGCAATAACACCACCACCTGTTGAATCACTGATAAGATTTTTTCCAGTTAACACATAACTTATCTTATCTTCTTGCAACACAAGAATATCTGTTTCTCTTGAATGCAGTTTCATTATAGGGCCAAAGCTTGTTTCTAAATCTTTGAAATTTACTAACCCTAAATTAAATTCATTTAAGTTATTTAAATTAGAATTACTACTATATATACCACTGTATGTTAATTCAGCAAATCTATCTGCTTCTTTAAAATCTTCTTTTGATACAGCTAAAACTCTTTCACCTAAGTTTACAGCTTGACCATCTAACGCATCTAATACTTTATAACTTTCTACTCCATTTCCAAAAGTGTAACAATTAAAAAACGGTAATGTTACAATAGCATCTTGCGTTGCAGTTTGAGCTTGGTCTCCATCGCCATTACCACCCATGTGATAACCACCTATAACGTCATAAGCTTCAGATGAATCATAAAACAAATTAGGATCTGCATCCGCAGGTTGTGTTTCCCATACAATTAAATTATTAGCTCTAGTAACCACTATCTCAGCTTCCATGAACCAAGTTTTCCCACCGTTAGCACACGCAATTACCCCACTTCTACAAGCTAAATATAATGGAGAAGCCGCATCACCTGGTGTTGCTTGCCAAAACTGGAAGCTAGGTGTCCATGGTGCAGGACATTGTACAGCTCCAGAACTAGTAGCAATTGTATTAATAAAAACAGGGTTTTGTAACCTTCCATCACCGTCATCAATAACATCTCCTGCTGCTGGATTTATAAAATCTCCTTGAAACCAAGCATGTAAGTCATCATAATCTTGTGAAGAAACATAAGTGTTTTCCCATATATAGTCTATACCAGGGCATCCACTTGCATCATGTCTGCCTATTCTCCATTTTATTTTTACACTAGACTGCGCTGGTATTGTATAGTTATCAGTAACATTATTAGCGTCAGTAGTAAAAGCTGGATACTGTAAAAAAGGACTGCAATAAGCTCTATTAGTACCTCCAGCAGTTTTTTCACCCGCATCAATAACAGCATTTGAGTCTAAATTAATACTAAAGTTTTGAGCTCTAATTTGCATATAAAGCCCCGCTAACTGATTAGAATCAGTAGGAGCCTCACCCTCAACTTCTAAAAAATTTGATGATTCAGCGCTAACATCTAACACTTGACATGTGACCTCTCTATTCAGCGGCCCACTTGCGTCAGTTTTAACAATTAATAAATCACCTTTCTGTACTTTGTTTTGATTATCACCTTCTAACTTAAAGTATATAACTCTTGTTGTTTGACTTTGATAATAAAAACTAGAATATATTGTCTCATACCCTCCTTCACTTGGTTTTAAAACAAACTTATATTTTGTAGCCCATGTAGGGGGATAATTCTCTATATTGACTTTTATTTTATTTTGATCAACAGAAGCTGAAGCTGGAACAAAAGTTGTATTAAACTCTGACACTAATACTGTAGAAGCTCTACCATAATCGTCCATATATACAATTCCTGTTTCATAATCTCTATTACTATGCAGAGAAGATGTGTCTTGACTAGAAGTAAAAGTTCCTTGACCTCTTGTAAAATAAAAATATTCATACACATCAGTCGTTCCTGAATTATACTTCATAGCTAACACTTGCAAGGAAAACACATTTGATCCTACTGTAGATCCTATTCTAAAACCTTGTTGTGTTTGAGAATCAATACTACTGTTTGATTTAGTAAACACACAATTAGTAGGAACTATTGTAACAGTGTTAAATAAGTCTGTTAACGAATTACCTTGAGTCGATGTTGCTAAAGGTTGAAAATTAGTATTCAAAACTGTACCAATACGTTCAGAAAACTCTATTGAATTTACCATTTCATACACTGAAGTATAATTTCTGTTTACTGGAAATATTACAGATAATTCAAACGGAGTGTTTTCAAACGCTGAGTCATAACACGCATCACCGGTATCTCCATTTAATTGAGAATGTTGTATAAATACTGTAAAAGCTAATGAAGATCCTTTGACTAATCTATTAGCAAAATCACTTAAATCAAAACTAATTTTAGAATTTTGTACAGTTGTGTTTGTGTTAGGATTTATAGTATATACAGCTCCTGTTGACATTGTTGCCTCAGGCAAATCGTCAAATAATATATCGTTAGTAAATAACGATGTTGTAAAGTTAATAGGTATGTCCTGTCCAGCTGCATTTATTATATCATACCCATCAGTATAGTTACCATAAATTAACCTATTACCCTGTATTGTTTGAGCTTGTGCAACTTTAGGAACATTGTCATATAATCTTAATAACTCATCGCTTCCTAGTACAGTATATATTTTACTGTTTGTAAAAGTATATGTTTGTTTTGAATTATTAGCCCATCCATAGTCAGATTTTTTAAACCTTTCTATAACATAAATAGAATTACTATTACTTGGTTTAAATAATAAATCAACCTCGATAACTTTATCTGATCCAGTTTCAAACTGTACCTCAATAGAGTTATATATATTTTTCATTGAAGCATTATTGAAATTATTCACATCAAAATCAAAAGGCCCTGGTTGAAAAGCTGCGGTAGAAAACAACGACGTTGCACTATACTCATTGTTTACATACCTATATCTATAAGCAAAAGTTATAAATCTAGTTTCTAAATAATTCTCTTCTCCAGGAATATTTAAAAACTCTATACTTGGTGCAGGTAATGTGTCTAAAGTATCAAACCCTGGCGGTTTTAAAATAACACTAATATCAGTTTCTTTAATACCATCGTTTATCCCTGCTGGATCCGGATAGTTTTGAGTTACATTTATTTTTCTAGGAGGATTTTTGTCGTCTGTCCAAAAAAGTAAATCTTCTATCTTGTTTACTCCAGTAATTAAAAACTTAGGATCAAAGTTTAATACTTGTTTGCTAATAACATGATATGTTATAGCTTGTGATTGTACATTAAAAGAAACAATTAAATCTAACTTGCCACCTACAACAGGATTGTTTGCATCATGAATAAACCAATAGATAGTTTCTTTTGATCCATCTTGGTAGGCTCCTATACATACAGCTGAATTAGATAAATTTTGACCACCATAAGCTAGAGTGGTTAACTGTGTGTTACCTTTTGAATTTTCTACAGCACCTATTTCAGTGGTTTCTGTAGATCCTAATCTTACGTTAATTGCATTAACATATTGGCCTGGAGGAACAAGACGTTCATCAACGCTCTTGTTCATTTTACCCGCAACAAAATTTGTATTTACTATCGGCATCTTACTTTAACCATTTATCCTGGCCTCTCAAACTCATTAAAAGGCGACCAGGGTGAATATTACTTAATCTAATTTTTGCATTTCTTAACAACGATGACTTATCTTTCCTTGCTCTATTTACAATATATTCTTGTACCCCTAATCTACCATTTAAAAGAGAATATTTTACATAAGCATATAAATATTCTTCAAACAATTTATTAACGCTGATGCTTCCGTCTTCACCATTCTCCATACCATCTGAAACATACTCTACAACCACTGAAGCTCCGTTACCTATAGAGCTAAAATTAATAACTCCTCTTTGTTTGTCTATACTAAACGTTGGATTTGCGTTAGCTGTTTCAGTGTTTAAACCAAATCTTGCTCCTATTCCAAAGTCAAAATACCAACATCCATCTACATTCCATCCTGATTGATTGTTGTATGCGCTACTTTCGTTTAAATAAATAGTTTTAGCACCACTTGTAAAAGACATATCTAGTTGTGAAAACTGTGGCTTTAATACATTACCGTCTTGATCATATATAATCTTAGCATTATTATCTTGTAAGTATGTTGATGCCCATCCTGTTTGTATATTTTCTGTTAACGGATATAATACACCATTCAAATATTGTGATATTCTTACCCAATTTACATAGTCAGAGGGTAATATAAATCTTAAATTATCATCTAAATCCATCTGTAACACCTTAACTTCTTTCATCGCATCATAATTCAACTCCTGAATTCCTCTTTTAGCGTGAAATAAAACTTGGTATCTATTAAGATTATTAATTAACTCGTGATTACCTTGATACATTAACATGAAATTATTTACAATATCATTTAATGAAACGTACTGGTATGATCCCCAATTTTTATCCTGAGGTATTGCTCCTGAGTTTGCGTAATATGCGTAGTCATTTATATAAGCCATATCTTACGTTTGTATTTGGTTGTTATTAACTTCTTCTTGTTTACCAAACTGATAAACATCTCCTTCTCTAATTTCTATACCTATATATTGACATATTTTAGCTACAATGCCAGGTTCGTCTGACGAAGGCAATTCAAAGTCTTGATAATCCGCTTGATTAATATCAAATAATGGCTCACCAGAACTAAGCGATTGGTATGTCCATTTAGGCGATAAAGGGTATCTAATATATTCAGCTGTTACACTTCCGTTATTTGTTATTGTTGTAGGATAAACTGTAATTGTATTACCTAACTTGCCAGTGTTTGCGTCACCAATAACAGATGTGGTTGCTCCTCCTAAAACATAAGCCGGGAAGCCAGTGGATGGTGCTGTAAGTGGTGAATTGTTTAAATAAAATATTTTATTTTGATTAACTCTTTCAACTTCAACAATACCTGTTGTATTAAATATACCATAACCATTTCCTATAGTTGCTGCCACTCCAAAAGGCGAGTATGATAATGTAAGTTGAGTTTCACTATCTACACTTATAACAAACGCACTAAATCCTGAGTAACTTGATGAAGCTGTAGTATTTACTACTTGTTGCCCTACCTTCACTCCGCTAGACACAAACGTAGCGGTCGTATCTGTTAATGTGTTTAAACCTGCCGCAGTGCTTGTTCCTGATGTTATTTGTGTTGGAAAGTAGTTTACTTTATTTATTAAATAATAATCGCTAGGTAAATTAAATAGATTAGCTCCTTGTTGAGCTAAACTTCTAGTAACCGAAAAACTATCAATTACTTCAACCAGTCCTTTTACAATATCAGCATATCCTGTTCCTGAAAGTCTTTGGTTTTCTTTATTAGTCCACGCATTGTATTGGTAAAAATAATCTTCAAACAAATCCATTTGCGCTTGTTGCGCATATAAATTAAAATCTTGAGGAGAAATATATCCGTAATTATTTTTATTAGCAATAGCTAAAACAGTATTTCTAACCGAGTTAATCATGTTAAATTCTTTTTACAAATATAGTCAAAAAAAAAGAGGTCACTTTTTTTGTAACCTCTGATTTTTTAATAAGAAAATAAAACTTACGCTTGATCAGCAGCAGCTTTAACTCCTAAAGCAATAGCAGTTACAGTAACTGGTATATACGCACTAGCCGCAGATGGCGGGTAAGAGCTTCCTCCTGGAGAAAAAATTGGTTGTTGCCAAGATAACTGTAATGCAGTTTCTACAGCTCCATTTAAAAAATCTTTAAATGAAGAAGAGTTTGCTACAATTGCATCATGCGTAATTTTGTACGTTTGCACAACGTTAGTTTCAGCTGGTACTGTAGCTGAACCATCGTTAGCAATAGCATAACCTGCTTGTGCAGAAGAAATACTATTGTAAAAAATATTTACTACAGTGTCACTTACTTGCTTAATTTCCATAATTCCATTTACAGGAATTAAAATGTCGCCTTTGTTTTGTCCGGCACCAGACACGAATAATTTGATAAACTTTTCCATAGGTAATAATGTTAATGGGTTAATAAAGCACAAAGATAAGCTTTCTATTTATCTTTTTTTAAGCGCTTCTTGAGGTACTTATAAGCTTCTAAACCTTCATTACTTTGTAGATATGCGCTCATAGCATCGTACGGATCTTCATTAAAAGGAATTGTCATCATTTTCTTTTTATTACCAGGAAGATTGTAATAAACATCTCTTCTGTTATTTCTAAATGACAACCAGTTGTTGTCAACAAACAAATGAACTTCGTTTTGTAGTTCTAACATTGGATCGTTTACAATATCAATTAACTCTTCAGGGTTGTTTTTAGCGTAAACTAAAATATCTCTTTTTAATTCTGGTATAGTCATAGTATTGACAGATGCTCCCATTAAAATTCTACTTACAGAAAGTAATTTTTCTGTTGATAAATTTTTAGCTAAGACTTGTGCATCTATAGTTAACTCAACTGAAGCTAATTCTTCTGACGCATCTTTTGCGTTATCTATTTCTTCAAATACCATTCCGTTACCCGGATGATAGTGTAAGAATTGTTGTAGTACTTGGTTTTCTCTCTGAACAACCAACATACCATCTTCAAATACAATAGGTTCTAAAATAGCATTACCATCTTGATCGTCTTCAAATGGAGTTTTTTGATTTCTTGCATATCTTAAAGGTCTATTAATACCTTGCTCTTCGTCAAAGTATAATAAAGGTGATCTGTTTGAGTGTCTCGAGGATAGCATGTAAGATAAAGGTCTTTCAGATCTTTTTAATCTATATGCTTTTGTTTTTAAGGGTGTAGTGTTTTTCATTATAATATAATTTAATTTGATTTAATAATAATAAATATTACCCCCGTCTTTTAAACGAGGGTAAAATTTATGTAACAATTTAGTCTTGGAATAAGAAGAAGTTGTTTGCACCTAAAGTACATACAGCTCTTTCAGACAGGAAGTTTACTTCCATTGCATCCAAGTCAGAAGTTCTTGCTCCACCAGCTGAACCAGTAATCCAAGTTTTATATCTTCTGTCTTCAGTTTCTGAAGCTCTATATCTAACATGTAAGAAAGGTCTCTTAGCGTTCTTACCTAAGATTTGATCGTATACAGTAGTTGAACCAGCTGGTACTAATAGACCATTGATTGCTCCACCAACAACGTCACCTCTCATTGTAGGATCGTTAAGGTATTTCCAGTCAGACTTATAGAAGTCATAACCTCTTCTAAATCCTGTAAATCCAAGATTTAAAGCCATGTCTTTATCATTGTCAAAAAGACCATAAGATGTACCACCCGCTCCGTAAGAGTTTTGAGCAGCAAGCATATCGTCAATATCAAAAGAGAATTCTCTGTTTACGAAAATTACGTTTTCTTCAATTGAACCTTGCTTATCTAGTCTTTGGATAATGCTATCAAACTGAGAAAGTGTTTGTGGATTTCCTCCGCCCCAAACGTTTCCTCTGTTTCCTACTACATAGAATACACCGTCAGAACCGTTAAGGTTTGCTAAAGATGCTCCAGCACCAGAATTTTGTAAGAAGTCTCCAGCACCAGATCCAGCGTCAGCAGGAACTGCTTCTAACATTGCTGTTTCTAAATAGTCCTCGAATCTTAATCTAGTGTCATGTTCAGACTTTAAATACCATAAGTATCCGCTTACTCCGTCTTCACCTGAAACCTCAATCCATCCGATTTGAGCCATATCAGAACCAGAAACAGAATATTTGTCTTTGATTATAATTGGCTTGTTGTCGAAAATTAAGTCATCAGATTCGTTAGAACCAACCATTCCGTTTGTTCCTTTATTGAATTCTGATCCATATATAAATATATCACACGATACACCTGCGGCCATTGCTTGTCCGCCTGCTTCATAGTAAGCTACAACTACTGTTTGAGCTCCACCAGCTGTAGAAGCTGTTTTTACAATACCTTTGTTAGATAAGTTAGAGCCAGGAGTTTTGTCACTAATCATAACTGTTTGTCCAACTCTCAAAGCTGATGTATTTTGAGTTCCAAGTGCTGGGTTAAAGTTAGTATTAGGAATAGTCCATGTTCCTTCTGGTTGCGCTGCTGCTTGACCTGAAGTACATCCTGTGTACTTAATGTGTAGTCTTCCTTGCTCTGCCCATTTAATAAGGTCAGAGTTAGAAGGCATTTCTGCACCAACCATTCTAAGGAAGGATGCGATTGTTCTGTTACCATATCTTTCGAATTCTTTTTCATAAGTATCAGGTAGATACTGATTTAAGAAATCAAAATTATTGATGTAGTTTGTACTTACAGGCACTTGTTGTGCACTTGGTTGTAAGTCAAAACCTGGGGTTAAATTTACTGCCATTGTTTTTTAATTTTTTTAGTTTAACTTTTTTTAATACTTCTAATTCTGAGTCCTCTTCCACTATCTGTATTTCCAACTGGCCTTATTTTCATACCGTCTTTTGAAACGGTTTGTGGAGCCTGTCTCATATCCATATTAATGTTTTTAGATTTTCTAGTAACATTGTCTACGGCATTTGAAACACCTTGTTCGTAAAAATACTGAGCAAACTTGTCAGGGTTCATGGCAACAGATAAAGCTTTGTGATAACCTTTAGCGTCTGACATTAAACCTTTTTCATCCGTATACTTATTAATAAAATTACCAATGTCTTTTTGAACATTTTTAACTTCATCAGCTGTACCCGGTTTATAAGTAAAATTATTTTCACCAACTTTGAAATCAAAACCTTTGAATTCATTGTTAAAAACCTCGTTGGTTTTATTTAAGAAATAATCATACCTCTTTTTGTTTTGCTCTTGCGTAGTTTTAGACTCATCAATATAACTCTTATAAGCATTTAAATTTTCTTGTTGATCAGCAGACAACCCATCCCCACTTGACTCAAGAGGGATTTTATATTTATCTTTTTGTTCATTCAAAAACTTTTTAGCTTTCGCAAGTTCTCGTTTTTTCGCTAACTTAATTTTCTTAATATCTTTTGGTTCGTCAATATCTTCATCGAAATCAAACTTATCCTCAATAATATCTTGAATATCTATCGCATCTAACCCTTCTTCAGTGTTAGAGTAATAGTTAGCAAGTACAGAATTGTCATCCATAGAATCATAGTCTTTTTGTAAATTGTAAAAATCCTGTATGTTTCTACCGGTTTCTTTTTTGTACTTTAAATACGCAGACACATCATCAGGTAATGGTTCGTTTGCCTCTTTTTCCGCAAACAGTTCATCAACTGAATTTATATCTTTGTTATATCTGTCTTTAATATAAGAAAGAACGTTGTCATCATTTAACTCTAATGACGGAGTTTTATCTTCTACAGGTTCAGTTTTTTCTAACTGAACAGGTTTGTTAGTGTTAACTTTTTCCGCAACTTGTTCTTGTTGTGGAGTATCTTCAAACTTTTCTTCATGCTTTTTTAAAAGTTGCTCTTCAACTTCAGCACGGGATTTTTCTTCAACCAATCCAAGGTCTTTGACTTTTATTTCCATTTAATTAAATTTTATACAAAGTTAAACAATATTTATATTATTTTTTTAGCCTATCTCGGCTCAAACTCCGCCAGATCAAAACCATCCAAACTATCTTCGTTTGACTCAAAGCTTACTGGAGGTAAATTGTTTTTACGCTGCTCTATTAATTTAGATTGCTCTGTCGACTGTTGACTTACCCTTCTGTCTTTTGCTTTTTCTCTATCTTGTTCTCGTTGACTTAAATTAGATTGCTCCATACCCTTTAACTGCATTTGAAACTCAAACTCTGTTTGCATCAACTCTCTTTTTAATTGTGCTTCGTTTTTAAGCTTTTCTATTTCAAAAGCTACATCAGCTTGTCTGTATTGAATTTTAGCTTGAGATTCCATTTGTATCTTTTGCATTTCACCTTGAGATTTTGCTTGCTGTGCTTGCATTTGCATTTGTGCTTGCATTTGCTGTTCTTGTTGTTTCTGTTGTTGTTCAGCTTCTTGTTTTTTCTTACGTTTTAATTTAAGAAGTTGATTAGCCATTTTTAAATTACTAAGCTCTCGTATATCAATAGCATCTTCTAAATTTATATCTTTTTGAGATAATGCCATTTGAATGTTTTGTTCAAGCATTGCTTTCTGTTCTTCATCAGGAGCCATTTCTATAAAAATACCAAAGTCATATAAGTATAAATGTTTTACATCCTCTAATATTTTTAAGTTGTACTTTCCTATTTGCATAGCAAACTCATCTCTAAAATCTGCGTATTCTAATATGTCAGCTGTTCTTATTGATAAACACTCAGCAATTGTTCTGGTTATATACAAGCTACCCTGAAGCACATGTCTTGTAGCGGTATTAGAATTTAATGCTGCTAATTTTTGCACACCTACTAAAGAATTAGGATCTGGCGTTGAGCCATCTCTTGCTTCGTTTAGTCCAGTTACCGCTCTAATCATATCTAAATAATGATTATAATTAGCAATAAGCATTTGCATTTTACTTGCACCACTATTAGATGTTAATTGAGTAATTGGAACTCTAGCATTATTAAACTCGCCATCTTGAGTATAACTTCTACCAACAACACTACCTGTTTGGAAATACAAGCGTAATGCATCTTCTGGATTATATGCGTTCCCAGTTCCTAAATCAACCTCGTTTAAACCATCTGCATCAATAAACACACCATCTGGCACAACTCTTGATACCACTTGTTGAATTTTTAAATGTGTCATTTGAATTAAGTCTGCAAAAGGAATCATTCTTCTTACCAAAGACTCTAAAGAACCTTTATACATTCTAGGTGCTGCCGCTACATAATTTGGCATCGCATACTGGTTAGAAGATTTAGGTCTTACCATGTTTTCTGCCAATTTCCATTGCAAAACAATATTAGTTCCCATGACCATAACACCATCATACCATACGTCAATTCTTTTAGTTACTTTTTCAAACTTTCCTTCATCCATCATTTCTTGAGGAGGATTAAACTGATCGTCTTTTTCAACTGTCTTGTATGATCCGTCTGCTAGTTTTTTTCTTTTGTACACAAATGAATGTGTTGTTTTATAATTAAAATACATTAACGTTGCAGTGTCTCTGTAGAACATACTGTTCTCATAAAACTGCGCAGTATTAAAATAATTATACCATGACTGACTGTACTTAGCAATCTGGTTTAAATCTTCATTTGTTAAA
>Ga0233412_10001012_pt1 | contig 15420 bp, 15 predicted proteins | sample Na_anoxic_4_MG_FD_180667 | JGI IMG/M metagenome (GOLD analysis project Ga0233412, IMG submission 180667) | Seawater microbial communities from Saanich Inlet, British Columbia, Canada - Na_anoxic_4_MG | ecosystem: Environmental > Aquatic > Marine > Inlet | place: Canada: British Columbia...
TTTTATCATATACATACTGTTGATATGATGAATAGTTAGATTTCCACAAATGAGTAGTAATTACTGACACAGAGAACTTTACTAACAAAGTGTAGGGGTAAGAGTAAATGTCACTTAATATTACTCTACCGTTATGAGTTATTCTAAGGTGACGATTACTCTTACCCCTATTTACTTTTTTGGAATTTGCTCCTTTAAGTTTTTATAATAAGATGACAGTTTAGGTTTATCCCATTTCTTTTTTGTTGGAGTTTTTAAATTCATGCCATTCAAATCATTACATATTTGTTGCAATGAAAACCCCTTTTTTTCTCTTAGTTCTATTATTAAATCATTCAGCTTACTTCTTTCTTTTTCATTTTGTTTTTTACGGTAATTTACTAATGGCATTTCAAGTACCTTATTAGTTGAACCATCAGAAATTTCGTACTTCTTAAACCCCTTATTGTCCTTTTCGCCACTTTTTGCATATTGGAATATATCCCCAACAATTGGATATTTAAAACGGATATCTAATCTGTGAGATTTTATTTTATCATCGTAAACGACTTCTATTTCTCGAATATGTTTATTAAGAAAAACCTTCTTGGACTCATTAGATGAACTTTTTACTTTATCCAATCCCTTTGCCATATTCTCTATCCAGTTTACCCAACCTTTTGAATTAGAATATACCTTTAACTCAGCTTCTAATCTTTCTATTTCTTTATTCAAATGTTCAATAGTTTCATGAAATTTTATCTTCAATTTTTCACCAATTGATACACTTGAACTACCCGTTCTAATTTCGAATTCAATCTGAACAATCTCATTTTCACAATTTTCAAGCTCCTTCTTTTTCTCCCTTAAATACTTTTTTGTTCTACTAAGATTTTTCTTATTTTCTTTTTCATTTTCCCATTTAGGTGAAAGGTTTTTTATTTTATATTCTTCTCTTAATTTACTAGATTCTCCAATTACTTCTATAACTGTATCCAAAACTTTTTCATCCGTTTCTTCAATTCTCAAACTCTTGCTTATATCACAGGACGAAGAATTGAATTTTGCTCCATTATACTTCCATTTATATTCCGTACACCGTCCATAATAGTGATTTGACTCCCTATATCGATCATTTAAAGTTAATCCGCATTTATTGCATTTTAAAATGCCTTTTAACAAGGACGATTCATTATTAGTTTTTTTTCTATGAACCTTTCTTAGATGTAAATCCATTTTAGTATTTACTCTATCCCACAAACTTTTTTCAACCAATGCCGGGGTTTTGATTTTAATAGTTTCAACTATTTGTTCTTCTCCATTTGGTAATTTCTCTTTCCACGCCCATTCTTGTTCTCCAACATAGAGAGTATTTCGCATCATTTTCTGAATTGTGCCCAAATTCCATCCAAATTCAGTTCTTCTTGGTTTTATATCTAATTGTTTATCGAGATACATCTTGATGCTCTTTGTCGATTTGCCTTCATCATACATTCTGAAAATATCATTTACATATTCACTTTCATCGGTGTTTTCAATTAGTCTTTTATTCCTGACTGAATATCCAAAAGGTATGGTGGATCCCAAATAAGTGTTTCCAGTTCTCAATGAATTTCTCTTACCAATAATACTCCTTAACCTTCTTAATTCGTTATCATATTGAGAAATTAATGATAAAACACCAATAACTAATTTGTCAACACTATTTGTTAAATCATATGGTTTATTAAAATCTTCCCCAATATATATCTGAACACCAAAATCCAAAAAAACCTTTAAGATTGAATACCATGATTGTGAAGTCCTACCCAACCTATCAGTATTAAAAACCCATACCTTTCTTAATCCATCTTTTTTTTGAATTTCATTTAATAATTCTACCAATTTGGGGCGAAGATTAACCTCAATATTATAGGAACTCTGAACTCCTTCATTGAACTCCATGTATGACAATCCTAAATTCTTAGAAATTCTCCTTCCCATTTCCTTTTGAACATCAAGAGAGCCGCCATCAGTTTCTTGTGGTTGCGTAGAAACTCTGTATAATAAACCTATTTTTTCATTCATGTATTAAAGGTAAGAATATTTGGCACAATTTATTCTAACGGCAGATGGAATTTAAATTTTATAGTTTACTTATACGAGAAAATAATTAACTATTAAAAACTGAAAGCCTATCCCCGGTGGTACTATTTGTTATTCAGTCAAAAAAACCAGTGTCGATATAAAAACGGATACTACCTACTAATTGCCTTTTTACTTTTTTCACAGTTACAAGAAACCTACCCGTTATTCAATTAATTCATTGTTCCTCAAGAATATTGATTCGATTTAATTCTTAATATAAAAAGATACACTATTACGCTCAAAGACAGCCGTTTATTATTGGCGTCTTCGGGAATTCTTCGTAAATTAAATCTCAATTATAAAACGATACACTATCATGAGAATTTCCTATCGAAGAACCTCAACAATCAATCAAACAGGTGAAAGATTCAAATTAGATAAATCATATTATGACTTGATACTCTTTGATAAAGGAGTAAGTGGTAAGATTCCATTCAATGAAAGAGAAAGGGGCAAGGAACTCATTAATCTCGTTAATGAGGGCAATGTTACTGAGCTTGTAGTTGAAGAATTGTCGAGGTTAGGTCGTAACACCATAGATGTTCTTCTTACACTTCAATACCTCGAAGAACATAATGTAAATGTTGTGGTTCGTAACATGGGTAATCTTCAATCCAGAGTTAATGGGAAGAAGAATCCCGTATGGAATTTGATTACGAGTGTTATGAGTTCCCTTTATGAAATGGAACGTGAGAATATCCTTGAAAGAACTGAGATGGGTAGGAAGATGTATGTTCTTAATGGTGGAAAATTGGGCAGAAAAAAAGGAACGAATGAAAATATTCAAACGTTCCTTAGTAAACCAAAATCTCAGTCTATAATTAAGTTTTTAGATATGGGTAAATCAGTTCGTGATATATCTTCACGTTTAGGAGTTTCAACCTCTACGATTTATAAGGTCAAACAGAACTGGAAATCTGAAATAGTATGAAATCAATATCTAAAAATCGAAGAAAGGAATTACGTAAAATCTATGAAGATAAAATTGGTAAGGAGTTTGTTAAGAGTTTGAACAAAGCACCTATGTACAGTTCCTTTGAGTGGGTTGGGTTGATGATTAAGAATTAGAAACACCAACTTGACGAACCCCTCTTTCGAATATTGTTATTAAAGGGGTTTCTATTCGTTGGTATACTTAGTATTATTTATTTTTAATTCTGTCACTTGAATTCCAAACATTTTCCATAATTGATTTTAACCCTTCAGTCTCAATATTACTATTATTTTCAAGTTCAGGTCTTAAATTCTCAATATAGTAATCCATATAGTCTCTAAGATCATAACATAGACGGTTAAATTTCCTTTTATCTTCTTTCTCGTCATAGAATATTCTGTCTCTATTCATACTACCATTCTCGATTAAGTCTAATAATCTTTCTAAATCTGATGTTTTCATATTTTATTTTTTTAGTTAAACTCAATATAAATACCATCATTATCCCCAATCATATAGACAGGATAAGTTCCATCTCCATATTTTGTTTGTGACATAATTCCCAGTCCTTTATGACCCATGTCATAATTGAATGAGATAGGTAATTGACATTCATTATTTTTGAATGTTTTATCACATAATTCGCTCCAATTCTTTCCGATTGATTTAGGATTTTTATCATGTAAAATGTAACAAGGATCTCCAACCCAGACTGTTCCACTATCAACTCCGATATGTCCAATTAATTTTCTATTGTTTTTCATTTTGTTAATAGTTTGCGTTTGTTCTTGTTGAGACTGGGTACTATTGTTCACCAAGTTCTCCTTTGTTTTTTTTGTGCTCATAATTTCCATTTTTAATTGTTTAACATTTAATTTTTCATTGTTGTTACTCATTGAATTACTCATAATACTTAATTTTTAAAATTCATTTCTCTCATTATTATTTAAAGATTATTTGGGGAGAGATTTAACCCTTTTTAAATTTCTATACATATAATATAACCTTACCATACCATAAATCAATAAAATAATTATTGTATGGTAATTATATCACTATATTTAAAAATTGAAATTTTAACTATGAAATACTATTTAAACAAAATTGGTGAAGGGTGGAAATACATTCCTAAAGAGGAATGGGATAAAAAAACCGATTATGAGAGGTTGTATAACAGAATTCAAAGGAGAGAAAAGAAGATTAAATCTGATTTTGAAAAATTGAAAAAACTTAAATTAGAATTAAAAGAATGGAAGAAGGAAAGAACCATAAAATACAATGAATTGATAAAGTATCATAAAGATATTAGCCCAACGATATCAATTACTTTCAGTAAGAAAAGAAAGAGACGAGTTACAGATGGAAGCACCAAATATAATTCTGTAAATATATTTGAAACAAATGGAAATCAAAGTTGGAGTATAACCATGAGGATTAAAGGTGTTTTAAAAAATATCTATATTGGAACTACAAAAAATATTGGTATACGATTAGATGAATTAGAAGGGAATGAGAAGTGGAGAGAAGGTGTATATAAGGATTTATTACCTCGTAAAAATAAAGATCACGAGAAAATGATAAAAGATAGAATTAAAGAACTTGTAACACCAAATATCATCAAGGAACTTGTGGAAAATAGAGACCGTTATGGAAATGTGGATGAATTTATCAATCGTAAAGGAATTAAAGGAATGGAATACTTAAAAGAGGCAGTTTATCCAGAAGATTCCGGTTTTTGATTGAATTTTATTATCAATAAGTATAAGGTTGGTATTTTCTAGTAATGATACAGTATATTCCATGATGGAATAAGACACAGTCTATCATAATTAAAATATGATAGATTACCCTTTACTTACTATTGATAGTATGTTATATTGAATTATTAGATTTTCTATAACGTTTCCAGTACTCCTTATTAAACATTTCCTTGGTGTTTTTTGATGAAATTATACTATTCAGTTCTTTCATGTAATCAAACCTGATTTGGGATAATGCATTGATTGATTTAATATCAATTTGTTTTTTACTGAATAGCTCTATGATATGCGTATCCAATAGATAAATAATTCTATTGATATTTTTACTGTTATTTAGTTTCATCTTCTATCAATCTTAATTTACTTCTTGTCATTCTATTTTCCCATACTATCAAGTCATCCTTTCTAACATACTTCGAATGTGATGATATTTCTATCATAGGTAGGTTGTAACGTGTAATCCAGGTTTCTATTGTTGCTCTATCTACTGAATAAAGTTTTTGCAATTTTTGTTTTGATATTCTTTCTTCTATCATTTTATATAAGTGTTTTAGTTTGTTCTTGTTTGTTCATATATTTTCTGTAATCTAATTCATTGAATACTGGTTCTGTATGGATAAGACCGTATTTACCATTACATTCATCAAAGGTTTCTAACCCACTTTCTCTGATTTTCCATCCATTTCCACCTATGAATCTGGATAGTTGATTATATAGATTCTTTTTGTTGTTATAGTGGATAAGAAGGTGGGTATGATACTTGGTCTTGTCACTATCTTTTTCAATTGAGTACTCTGTGTAGATAGCATCATTCTTTTTAATATTTCTATGAAGTTTTAGTATTTGTTTATGTAATACTTTACTGGATGGATTTTGATAGTTTCCGTGTTTGTAATCGAATTTTCTAATGGTTACTGCTATTTTGTTCATGGTTATTAAGTTACAAGTAAGTATGGTCTTGATGTGTTGATATATCACATCTTGGAGACTCTTTTCTAAATTTGTTAATTTACCCGTGTCAACTACGTTTGCAGTAATGGATTGGTTTGGGTATAACCAAATCTTCTATTTATAAGTATGAATTTTTCAAAAAAGATGAAAAGTGAGAAATAGTGATTCTGATAATATGAATTTATTATAAAAAAAAGCTAAACGATTCTTTACAATTGGGAGTTTATGAACTGACTAAAACAACTTGACGAACTTCTCTCTGTGAGTACATTTCACGTGTTATTTGAGAAGTTCTTTTTTCTCGTGAGTGTTTCTTTGTTTTAATATTTATATTTAGTGTACTTCTTGTATATAGATTCTATAATTCCCCCCGAAAATAGGGCAGTGATTTAAGTTAATATTAATTCTTAATTTCACTGATATGAATAATCAAATAATCCTTAATTTTAAACAATTGTTGTCCTAAATATTGGGGAAATTATATATTAGTGCTCCGAAAGCAAACTCAGTACAATTTAAGGTTTACAAAAGAGCTGGTTTTTTGCCCGCACATTGAGGCTTATCAAAAGATTATAGTAGTCTTGTATGTTCTAAATTAAATCTAGATTAAAGTTTTTATGACTAAAGGACAAGAAACACACAAAATATGGCTGGAAACCGCCTTTTACCTTTTTTCAGAAGTTGGACCTGATGGTTTAAATATTAAATCTCTATCAGAGGCTGCTAAACTTCCCCGTTCCAATTTCTATTATTATTTTACTGATAAAGAGGATTTAATGGAGCAATTATTTAAATTATATATAGATTTAAGTAATGCTTATCGTGAAGAAGTAGCAAAGAATTTCAATAACTTATTTCCCGATTTATATGAATTTTTGGCCAACTTTAAGCAAGGAGTAAAATTTCATAGGCAGCTATTTAACAACCGTCATATTCCAGAATATGAGCACATTTACTATAGTTTGAATAGAGCGGCTCATGAGTATATTGTGCCTAAGGTAAAAGAATATTATAATCTCGATATGGATGATAATGAGATTATGGCTTTATGGGAAACCATAACAGACACATGGTATTGCCGTATTAATTTTGATGATTTTACGGCTGCTAGTTTATCTAAACTAGCAAAGGACATTATAAATACTGTATTGCCCTTAACTGGACAGAAATCGATTCGTTCATAAGTGAGGTTTATTTTCGTAATTTCTGTTACAGAATATATATGACATGAATTGAATACCAGCAGTAAATTAAAGATTGATTGTTTGCAACGCCAATTTAGAAAAATACACTATTGCTTAATATAAAAGTCATTCCTCTTCTCAAATATCGTGAAGCAATAAATTCGCTAATCACTTTCAATTTCAGAAACGATAACCTTTTGCTCAGATATGAATAAAAGTGTGTTGACCAGCTAATGTTTCCATTTACCGCCTTAATACCACTGAATGAAACACTGTTGCTGGAAAAATTAAGTTCTATTATTATTCTAAAGTGATTATCCATAAAGGTTTAATACTAGACACTAGTGTCTATATTTTTTGCATTAATCAATGTAATTTTGGAGTAACATTTTTACACTGTATTAAGAGGTAGGAGTTATCTTAACATTAGGTTAGGAAGTTAAAAGATAATTACAAATTAAAATATATAAAAATGAAATCTGAAACCATTACAAAAAAAGTGCTGAGAAAATCTTTGTTCTTTGTATTCATTTTAAACATGATAGCTGCTTTTGGCCAAGAGCAAAATAATGGTAGACCAACTGAATCAGTTATTGACGGTAGTATTTTGCCATTCCCCGATCCTACTTCCGCAAGTGTAACTGGAAAAACCCTTAAAGAATCATCACATAAGTGGAGAAAAACACCAAATCGTTTACGGGCAGATGCTCCCAATATTGTAATATTCATGACAGATGATGCCGGTTATGCCAATGCAAGTACATTCGGAGGTCCTGTTAACACACCCACTCTTGACAGGTTGGCCGAATCAGGGATTAGTTACAATGCATTTCATACCACAGCACAATGTTCGGCAACACGTTCTTCATTACTTACGGGACGTAACCACCATCGGGTAGGTGCAGGACAAATTGCTGAATTTGCATCGGACTGGGACGGTTATGTTGGCGTAATTCCCAGATCAACAGCTACGCTTCCTCAAGTTTTGTCCTATTATGGGTATAATACCGCAGCCTTTGGTAAATGGCATAACACGCCTGTAACTAACATCACCAAAATGGGACCATTTAATCGTTATCCTACTGGAATGGGCTTCGATTATTTCTATGGATTTATGGCGGGTGAAACTTCGCAATACGAACCCATGTTATTTGAGAATACTAATCCTATTAATGTACCTCACGACCCCGAATATCATTTGACTGAAGATATGGCAGAAAAAGCCATTCAATGGATGAGAACAAGCAGAACTTTGACTCCTGACGAACCGTTTTTCTTGTATTTTACGCCGGGTGCAGTGCATGGTCCTTTTCATGTTTTTAAAGAATGGGCTGATAAATACGATGGTAAGTTTGATGAAGGATGGGAAGCCCTTAGCAAAATGACTTTCGAACAACAGAAGAAACTGGGTTGGATTCCTGAAGATGCCATTCTTAATCCATTACCTGAAAGCATGCAGAAATGGAAAGATATTCCCGCATCTCAGCAAGAATTCCAAACACGTTTGATGGAAATATATGCTGGATTCCTAGAGCATACCGATGTGCAATATGGTAAAGTAGTTGAGGAACTCGAACAACAGGGAATACTTGATAACACCCTAATTATTTATGTGTTTTCTGATAATGGCCCGTCTGGTGAGGGGATGAACGGTACAATATCGGAGTTACTGGCTCAGAACGCCATGCCATCAACCATTGAACAACAGATTGATGTACTTAACAAGGATTACGGTGGCATAGATGCTTTGGGTGGACCACAACTGGAGGCTATGTACCACAGTTCTTGGGCTTATGCTGGTGCTTCGCCACTGCAAGGTATTAAATTACTTGCTGCATATATAGGTGGTACACGTACACCACTAGTGATTTCATATCCAAATAAGATTAAACATGATGCCAAACCTCGTAGTCAGTTTCATCATGTAAATGATATTGCTGCTACTATTTACGATGTACTTGATATAATCCCACCTAAAATTGTAAATGGTGTTGAACAGCAAGCACTCGATGGAATGTCAATGGTCTATAGTTTTGCTGATGCCGATGCCGAATCTCCTAAAAAGACTCAATATTTTGAATTAATGGGTAGCCGGGGTGTTTATCATGATGGTTGGTTTGCCGGTACTTTTGGACCTAAAGCACCTTGGAACTTAGATGTCACAGGAGTAATGAACTGGGAACCTGATAATGATGTTTGGGAACTTTACAATCTAAATGAAGACTTTTCACAGTCAACAGATCTTGCAAAAGAAAACCCAGAGAAACTAGAAGAGTTAAAGGCAGTATTTGACAAGGAAGCCATAGCAAACCTTGTTTACCCTATTGGAGCCGGATATTATACTGCATTCTATAGTCCTAGTGAGATGCCTGCCCCAACCTTAACGGAATGGATTTTTTATGACGGACAAAACCGAATCCCAGAATCCATGGCTCCTAAATTTGTTAGTGGTCGCTCTACTCTGGCGGTGATTGATGCTGAAATTGGCGATAAGGCTAACGGGGTACTATTTGCTGTTGGTGGCACATCCTCTGGTTTTACTGTCTACATGGATAATGGATTGTTGAAGGCAGAATACAATGCGATGACTTTAAATCGTTATAAAGCATCCTCAAAATTGCCAATTCCTGGTGGTAAGGTGAAGATTGAAGTGTTAACTAAATATGATGCTCAAGAACGTATGGCTCCGGCAACTGTAACAATAACAGTAAATGGCTCACAGGTCGCACAAATGCGCATAGAGCGTTCAGTTCCTGCAGCGCATACAGCATCTGAAACTTTTGATGTGGGCATAGACTTAGGCTCGCCAGTGGCTTTGGATTATCTTGATCAAGCTCCATTTAAATTTAATGGTAAGATTGAAAGAATCCAAGTCAACTATATTAAATAATTGGATCTAATTTATTGTAAGTGCAAGAATGAAACTGTATAAAATATTCCGAAAGCCTCCGTTTTTCATGAGTGCTTCCCACTACTTGAAAAAGGATGACAACCCCCTTAAAAGCGGAACGAAATCCCGTAAGGCAGTTATTATTCCCTTAATTTTAATGCAGTATGGGAGCATGAAAGATAAAATAAAAGCAAGTACTTCTACCAAACCCGAAATAGTTGCATCCATAAAAAGTATGTTAAAAAGTGCCAAGCAATTAACGTATAATCCCAAACAGGGAAAGACACATATTGACAAGGATACCCTTACTGAACTGGAAAGTTACGCCTTGGAGTTAGGCGTATCGCAGATTGGATACACCAAAGTAAATCCAAACTTTATTTTTGAAGGATTTGAAATTCTATATGATAATGCCATGGTTCTTACCATGGAGATGGAACGAGTAGCCATGAAGTCAGCCCCATCTGAGACTGCAACAGGCGAAATATGGCGTACTTATTCTGGTTTAGGAGATATAGTCAATAAGCTAGCAGAGTTTTTACGAAAACGGGGATATAATTGTCATCCATCTCCAGCTTTTGGTGGAGATGTTTGTACACCCCCGCTAGCCCAAGATGCTAGTATTGGTGCAATTGGAAAAAATGGATTACTTATTACACCCGAGTTTGGACCTTCACATCGTATTGCTGCAGTTTTTATTGATGTGGATAATTTACCTGTTAAAACACTTGAGGATAATGAACACCTATGGATTAAAGATTTCTGTGAAATATGTAATGTTTGTGTAAAACATTGTCCAGGTCAAGCAATTTATGAACAAACAAGAACCTTAAATGATGGTTACCCAGAATATATTGATCGAGAAAAGTGTGCACCGCATTTCTCAAAAAACTGTAGCACCTGTATAACGGTCTGTCCGTTTATAAATGGCAATTATAATAAAATGAAATTGGCATTTGAAAAAAAAGAAAAAACAAAGAATAAAATATCTATGATTGTTCACTCTAGGTAAGGCATAGAAAAAACAAAACAATTTTAAATCAAAATGTTGTGCAGAATGACTTTCTCAAACCAAACTCAATTAAACAAAGCAAAATGAAATTTAAAAAATTACTGAGAATCCTGTTTGCAATAGGTATATTTCTGAACCATTATTCTTTTTTCGGCCAAGAAACAGCAGATGATTCCAATAAGTGGCAGTTTACAATAGGGCCTTATGTTCTTTTTCCGCATATGAATGGTGAAGTTATTGTAAAAGGAATTCCAGCAGATGTTGATACCTCACCAGGTGATATATTTGAAAATTTAGATTTTGGAATGATGTTATATTTTGAAGCCTCAAACTCGAAGTGGGTAGCTGTTCTTGATGGACTATATATGGATCTGAGTCAAGAAGGAGAGACAGTTTTGACCGGTCGAAAAGTATTGGTTGGCGTAGACCAAGTAGGGTTTTCCATATCGGGAAGGTATAAAATAAAACAATGGCTTGATGCAGGTGTTGGTGGTCGTATTAATTCAATTGGATCGAACCTAAAAATTGATCCAGGTGATATCTTACCTGGCACAGAGTTTTCAATGAATGAAACTTGGTTTGACCCCATAATTGTTGCAAGGTTGATGACCAATTTTAACAATGAAAAATGGCAACTTGGTTTGTATACAGATATCGGCGGATTTGGAATAGGGTCAGACATCACTTGGCAAATAAACCCTTTTGCTAGTTACCAACTAGGAAATTGGTTTAAATTAGGAGCGGCTTATCGATGGTTAGGAATCAATTATACTACCGGAACTGGAGCTGAAACATTTCTATATGATGTAACAACATCAGGTCCCGAAATCAGGTTCTTATTCAACTTTTAGGTACTGAACAGGCAAATAGATAAGGTTTCGAATGTGCTCATTTTTAAAAAACTATTAAAATTCAATATTTATAAAATCAACATAACATGAACATTAAAAAGAATTACCTTTCTTACTTCGCAATTATTGCGCTGCTATTTGCGGGATGTAACAAAACTCAAGAAGCTAAAACTAATATCGCTATAAATGATCAAGGCTATGTGGTATTGACCGATGGAGAAGTTGAAAATTTAGTAAAACGATCTTATCAATATGTTACGTTGTTCAACGTTAATAACAAATTTGCTGTTACACAAGGGGGTTGGAACACCATTAATGCAGACACGAAGCTAAAAGATCACACCATGACTGATCTTGCACGACCAAATAACGATTCGTTTTATACTGGTATCATGCTCGACCTTAGGGAAGAGCCCTTTATTGTTACTTTACCTAAGTTTGATTCAAAATATGTATCGCTTATGGTAACTGCTTACGACCATTATGTTTATGTTCCTAAAGCCACCCGTTTGGATGATTTCCAAAAAGAAGAGACAATTCTTTTTTATAGCACGAGAACAAAAAATTATAAAGGAGAAGCTGTTGAAGGTGTAGATGAAATCTTTGAAGCGAATGGCGACTTTATTTCTGTGGTTTTTAGAATTATGCCCCATGCCAATGAGCCAGAGCGATTTGAAAAAGTTATTGCTCAAATAGGAGAAATTAGTATGCAACCCCTTTCCGAATTACAGGGAAAAGAGGCATTGGCAGCTGATGAAATTAACTTTCCACAATTAGGTAAAAGGGAAGTTGATATTTATGGAAACAACTTTTTGGAGGTGATGCAGTTCGTATTTAATCACCTTACATTTGATGAAAACGACGAACTAGATCAACAGGTTTTAGCAGCATTTAAGCCTTTGGGAATTGTTCCTTCAAAAGAATACAATCCAGAAACTGCAGTAAAAATTGACGGTGAAAGATTTAAAGCTGCGGCTGATAAATTATTCAAAGAGAATTTAAATTCATTGGCAAACCCAAGTATGTCAGAAAAATTAGCACCAAGAATTTTTAAACCTAAAGGGCAAACAGATTTAGAAGCATTAATTGCTCAATCTGTAATTGGCCCAATAGGCCTTCCGTTGGATGAAGCATTTTATCCTGCAGTAAACACAGCTGACGGAAGTCAAATGAACGCAATGAATGACTATGTAATTAAAATGACAAAGGAGCAATTACCTCCTGCTAAGGCATTTTGGTCATTGACACTGTATGATAAAGCCAATGGGTTTTTTATCCCTAATGAATACAAAAAATACAGCGTTGGCGAAAATGGAGGAATGCAATTAAACAAGGAAGGCGGTATTGAAGTATATGTTGCTGCAGAAAAGCCAGAAGGCGTTCCAATGAAAAATTGGTTGCCTATAAACCGTGGCGATGAAGATTTAGATATCTTACTTCGCGTTTACGTTCCAGAATTAGATAAAATTTCATCTTGGGAGGTTCCAAATGCAGTAAAATTATAATTTGAATTTGGAGTCACTTGAAGTTTATCGAAATATGTAAATTTTTAGACTAATTCTTTTTTTTTGATACTCATTTCAATAAATACCAATGCTCAAGAAACATGATAATTATTAGCTTTCGGTGGATAGGGCTAAAACCCTGACAGAGATTTTTATATCTACACACTCAGAAATTGATGATATATATCATGAGAATTACAGTATCAGTATTCTAAATTTGTCTATTACTCATTGATGCGTATAGTCTTACTATTCAACCAGTTTAACCAGTATTAATATAACTTTATAATATGAAACATTTTAACAAACTTTTAATTGGCCTGACAGCTATAGTAATTATGGCAGTTTTCGGATTTTCTAACCCAAATGAAAACAATACAAAATATGAATGGAAACAAGTAACAACCCTCGAATCAGTTGTAGGAGCAGGTTTTGGTCGATCATCTGTTATTGAAACTGTAAACGGAGAAACAAAATTGTTAAATGATTATGAACTCAATAATTTTTTTAGCGCAGCAGGTATAAACATGGGAAATGTTCAATCTAACGAGAATACGATTGTTAGGATCATTACCGAAAATGAATCTGATGGATGGGAGCTTTTTAGTATTACTTCAACAGCCTTGAATACAGACACAAAAAGACAAGGCATATTTATAACCAGACATTTATTTAGACGTAAAATTTAAATTATTCTTTAAGCCTTGACAAATGCATTATGTTCGAATAAGACTTCACTATAGATTCATGATTGCAATGACCTTTTATTTCATTGTCATTACGATGTTTGTATCCTGTCAAACTCAATCTGATAATCCTGTCAACTCGAAAGGAGAAAATAGACCAAATGTTCTTCTGGTAATGGTAGACGACATGGGTTTTACAGATGTAGGTTCCTATGGAAGCGAAATTAACACCCCTCATATTGACAAACTTGCTCAAGAAGGAGTTCTATTTACCGATTTTCACACATCTGTTAGTTGTTCGCCAACTCGATCAATGTTGTTGTCTGGGACAGATAATCACCTTGCTGGCTTAGGAAATATGGGAGAACTATTAGCTCCTAATCAAAAAGGAAACCCAGGCTATGAAGGGTATTTAAACTCAAATATAATTAGTCTTGCAGAAGTGTTGAAAGGTGCGGGCTATCATACTTACATGGCAGGGAAATGGCATTTGGGGCATGATAAAACCAATATTCCAGGAGCAAGAGGATTTGAAAAATCGTTTAGCTTATTATACGGAGGAGCAAGTCATTTTTCAGACATGTCAGGGATCATGCCTTCTGAAAATCCTGCTGCCTATTCAATGAATGGTGAGTTCATTACCGAACTCCCAACTGATTTTTATTCGTCCAGAAGTTATACGGATTTTCTTATGGAATCAATTCGTGAAAATAGAACGGATGAGAAACCATTTTTGGCCTACTTGGCTTTTACTTCGCCACATGACCCTTTGCAAGTTCCTGAGCCATGGATGAGCAAATACCGCGGAGCTTATGATAATGGGTACGAACAATTAAGAAAAGAACGCATTAAAAATACAAAGGCGTTAAATCTAATCCCAGCTGAAGCAAAACCCCCAGAGATACACCCAATGCTAAAACCATGGCAATCATTAACGTCAACAGAACAAGCTTATGAATCACGCAAGATGGAAGTTTATGCCGGAATGGTTGAAAACATGGATTATCACTTAGGGCGGATGCTAAATTTCCTTAGCGATATTGATGAGTTAGAAAATACAATTATCCTTTTTCTTTCAGATAATGGCTCTAATCCATGGGTCAATACCCAGTACCCTGGAAATGAAGATGGGGTTTATTTAAGCAATTTTAATAACAACATTGATAATTTAGGTAATCCAACATCGCATATTGCTTATGGGATGGGATGGGCATCGGCTTGCTCGGGACCTCTTAACTATTTTAAAATGACCGTTGGTGAAGGCGGAATTCGCACCCCATTTATTATGGCTGGACCAGGTATTCCTAAAGGCGAAAGACATACGAACTTTGCTTATGTAACTGATATTATGCCAACCATTTTAGAAATGCTGAATATTGAAAAGCCAAATTCATTCAATGGCAAAGATGTTTTAGCAATGAGTGGAAAATCGATGTCTAAGGTCTTTTCCGGCGAAAAAGAATCAGTTTATGAATCAAATGAATATGTGGCTGGTGAAATGGGAAATGGTAAATGGGTGCGTAAAGGAAATTATAAAGCTG
>Ga0233412_10001014_pt1 | contig 15410 bp, 12 predicted proteins | sample Na_anoxic_4_MG_FD_180667 | JGI IMG/M metagenome (GOLD analysis project Ga0233412, IMG submission 180667) | Seawater microbial communities from Saanich Inlet, British Columbia, Canada - Na_anoxic_4_MG | ecosystem: Environmental > Aquatic > Marine > Inlet | place: Canada: British Columbia...
CCTAAAGGATACGTTAAACGTGATGAAATAAATAATATTCCTTTGAGAAAAAATGCTATAAATCGTAATAGATTCAATAAAAAAAAGATACCTCAGGAAATAGATGTTATTATAATAGGTTCTGGTATTAGTGGATTAACTGCCGCGGGTTTATTATCTCGTGTGGGTAAAAAGGTTTTAGTTTTAGAACAACATTATCTTGCAGGTGGAAGTACTCATTGTTTTGAAGATAAAAAGTGGGAATTTGATACAGGAATTCATTATATTGGAAATATAAAAAGTAGGAATAAAGTTTTAAATTTAATAATGGATAAACCAATTGATTGGATTCCTCTTGGACATGACAATGATTTAATATATGATAATATAATTATAAATGATAGTGTTTATAGTTTTAAACCGGGTAAAAATAATATGATCAATTATTTGGGAGAATTATTTCCACAAGAAAAACAAAATATTATAAAATATATAAATTTAGTTCAGAGAGTTGCCAAGTTAGAATTATATTTCTTATTAAAAATAATCAAACCATTTTGGTTAGCAAAGATTCTAACTAACTTTTTATGTAAAGATTTTATATATTATTCTAATAAAAGTGAATATGAAATTCAATCAATATTTTTTAAAGATGAAAAATTAAAAGCAGTTCTTAGTGGATTATCCGTTGATGGAGGTCCACCTCCAAAAGAACAAAGTTTTTTTATTCATGCAGGTATATTAAATCATTTCATAGAAGGGGGGTACTATCCTAGAGGTGGTCCAAGTGTATTCGCAAAAAATATTATACCTATTATTGAGAAAAATGGTGGTCAGGTATTGGTAAATGCTAATGTTGAACAAATATTGGTATCAAATGGTAAAGCTATTGGTGTCCAAGTTAAGAATATGAGTATTTACGCCAAAAATATAGTAAGTAGTGTAGGTATCAAAAATACATATGTAAAATTATTATCTGAAGCAACACTATATAATAAATATTTTAATAATATTATATTAAATCACCCATCCTACTTATCTTATAATTTTTTATTTGTTGGATTAGATGGTTCAGCAAAAGAATTGGGATTGAACAGTAGTAATATTTACACTTGGGATAAAATTTCTTTTGACAAAACAGTAAAAGAATATTATAAAGACCCATTTAATATTGAAAATACAGCACCTCCTATATTTATAGCTTCGAGTAGTGCAAAAGATTTGGATTGGATAAAAAAATATCCAAATAAGAGTACAGTTTGTGTTATATCTTGGAGTAATACTGACATGTTTAATACAAAAAATAAACCTCAAAAAAGAAAAGACACAACATATACAAACAATAAAAAAAAAATAGAGCACATTTTATGGAAAGCATTATATAAATTTTACCCAAGATGTAAAAGTAAAGTATTATATTCCAGCACAAGCACCAGCGAAACTGTTAAGTATTATTTAGGTTCTTACAATGGAGAATGTTACGGTTTAGATGCAAACACATCTCGTTTTAATTATTTAAATTTAAGACCTTCGACAAATATAAAAAATTTATATTTAACAGGACAAGATATAGTTGCATCAGGATTTGGAAGTTCAATTACTTCAGGTGTTTTAACTGTTAGTGATATGTTGGGATATAATTCATTATTGGACATTATAAAAGGAAGAAATATATTAGACGATATTAAACATATATTAAAATAATAATATTAATATATACATTTCATATTAATTAAATGTTCTTATTGTAGGAAGATTTTGTATAAATCTTTTTAATAACCTGCTATTATCTCTAATACGTCATCACCAAATTTTTGTATAAATGCCTTTCCAATACCCTTGATCTTTATTAAATCTGTATTACTCCTTGGTAACTCTTTTGTTAAACTATCTAATACTTTATTTGAAAATATACAATATGCAGGTTTCTCTAAAATTTTTGACATGTCTTTTCTATATTCTGTTAATTTTTCTGATAATAATATCGTCTCATTACTAAATGATATTATTAATTTATCAATTGTATCTCTATCTATCTCTTCTGTTAGTTTAGTTTTAGGTTTAATTTTATTTTGAATTAACTTTTGTTTCGTATTATATATTTCTATTTCTGTCTCGTCAAAATCTACTATAATCCTTTTACACCCTCTTGTTAATGCAACATAATATAAATTATCTTCTTTTGATATGTCTATATCATTATATATTCGCACTATATCATTCTCCATTCCCTTATAACTGTGTATTGTATACATTTGACATTCACTCTTATCCTTATCTACTATATTATTTTCTATATTATTTATTAATTCATCTAATTCATCATATGTCATCTTAATTAAAAATGCAGGTAAATCATCTGAAAATTCACTCTTATCATCCTCTGATAAATCCGAAATTTGTAATTTTTTATGTAATCTTTTTATATAATCAATCTGTCTTGCATAATTATTTATCCATACATTCGATATTGTTTGTGCTGTTTGCAATAAATATCTCCATGATCTAAATAAATATACATAATTACCTTCTATAGTTTTATTATATTCTAATGTTGTCTGCTTCTTATTACCAGATATCATCCAACAATTATTAAATTGATCTCTTATTTTAGAACATGCCGGTTCCCCTATTCGAAATGTAGAATAAAATTCTATAATTTTAGATGTCTTTGGTAATCTTTCAAATGCATTTATACATCCCCGCCATTGATATATAGATTGTTTTTGATCTCCAACAAATATTTTTGGTATTGTTGTATCATTTAATAATATTTGTAACATTATATTATCAAAATCTTGGGCCTCATCTATAAATATCATATCATAATTTTTATCAATATAATTTTTACTTATATGATTCATATGCACTTGTTTACGAATACTATCAAATGTTTGAAATCTATCTTGTTTTATACAATTCCAAACTTTCTCTAATAATGGTTTCTTTACTCCAATTTTATTAATCGCATATTTATTTATGTCATTATATTCTGTTTGATTACAAAATTTATTAAACCACTTAGAGTAATAATTACGCACTGTATAATATTTACCTTGAAAATATTCGATCTCCTGTGATATAGTATGTGCTGTTAATATTACTATTTGTGGCTCTTTCTGATAATGATCTATATATATATTTCTCATTAATGCATCAAATGTACTCGGATATAAATTATTTATTTTTTGTTCATTTATTTTTGTTCTAATATCACAAATTAAACTCTTATTAAATGCAAGATATAATATTTTCTTTTTCTTATGTTTCATTGCTAAATCTAATAAAGTTGTTGTTTTACCACTTCCTGCAACAGACTTTATTGCCATTATTTCATTCTTCTTAAATTTATATTTTGATACATATTTTCTATATATTCTGTCTAATTTTAACATTGACCTTTTACACCTTCCATATATTATCGGAATTGTTTTAATTTCTTCCTTATCAGATAATTCTCCTTCTGATGGTTCAATTATTTTACAAAACCATGCCTTTATTATTTTATTATTCTCTATTTCTATCTTAAATTCTTTTTTATTCCTTAATAATAATTTTTGTTTATATTTTGTTATAAGATATATTTTATCATGCTCTTCAATTTTATTTAATACTTCCTTCTCAGGTATCTCACATACTGCAAATTTACATGCAATTACTTTTCTAATATATATATCTTTCCCAATATTAATACTATTCATTATTAATATTTATTTATCAATATTTTATATTTTTTATATTTTTCATTTTTTATATTTATAATCATATATCCCCCATTTAAAGATTTTGTGTCTCTGTAATTCCTTCTCAGCTATAGTTTGTATATAATATTACTTAAATACAATATACTTTTTACTATTAAATGAGTAATTTTATTAAAATTGTTAGAAATTATGAAAACATCTGCAAAATAGGTAAGGAAATTATTAATCATAAAGATTTAATTAAACATGTTGCACCAACTAATTTGGATAAAGAATTCCATAAACAAGATAATAGAATTCAAGAATTTGTTAAATTAACTAAAAGTACACATGAAGATTGGCATAAAAATACCAACTCTATTAATGAATATTGGACTGGTTGGTCATAAATAATATTTTTATATTTTTTTATTATCATATTATATAATAAAAAATCTTATAATTATTTAATCAACGCGACCAATATGTACTTCAATGCTTCTCTCATTACATTCAAATTTTTTACTTACATATTCTGTTTGTGCAAAATGTATTGGATTAAATATCATCACATTTGGATCATTCTCCCAATATACTAATATTTTTACATCTTTATCATGTGATTTATTAAGTCCTGCTATTGCCAAATTTCTAATTTGATCCTCTGATGGTGGCCATTCAGTTTCATCATTCTTATTTTCATCATTTAATATTATTTCCTCTTCTGCCATTTACAATTATATGTTTTTATCTCTTTAAATCCAAAATATTTAATACTTAAAGTATATTATATATACAATAACATAATATGTTTTCCTTTTTCAAAAAAAAAAACAAAAACAAAAAAATAAATTATAAAAAAATAAATTATAAATTAAATTTCAAACCTGTTAAAGTTACATTTACACCATATGGTCAAGATTTTCCAGATACAAATTTTAAACCTAAATATTCTTATACATATAAAGGTGTGCCTGGTGGATTTTATGTTTAATCCATTTTCTTATATGCATTTTTTATTTCATTCTTTAGTTTATTATAATTCTTTTCTGTTTTATGTTTCTCTTCCAATTTTATATATTTATTTTCCTCTTTATTTAAAATTATTACATCTAATATTTTTTTATTTTTTGATTTGTCATTATAAAATAATTTTGTATATACTTCTTCATTATCATTATGTGTATTTATAAAACTTTCAATATTATTTTTATTATATATATAACATAATGGTGGATTATGCATTACCATATTTGTATTCTTTAAATCTAAAATTATTCCACAATTTTCATATTCATATGTTAACATATTTATTATATTCATTATTTTAATCAAATTTTTTATTTCTAAAAATATAAAATTTGTTTTATCTTCTTTTTCTATTTTCTTTATTTCTTTATTAAATGTTTTATATAATGATACTTCTTTATTCACAAATTTTATATCATTATCTATTTTTAATTTTTTTAATATATCTTTTAATAACACTTTTACTTCTTTGTTATCATTTTTATTATTATTTACTATTACCATATTTAGTTTACAATCTGAATTTTTATTTTTATAATATTTTAAATTATATATTAATTCTCTGCTATACCTTTCATATTTTAACTCTTTCAATATTTCTTTTTTTGTAAAATCTATTTCTCCCTTTTTTATTAATGCATAACAATTCCTCTCTATATCTAAATATTTATAGTTATTATTTATTATTTGTTCCATTACTGCTCTTTTTACACCCTCGTAATGATAAAAATCATCACCAACTAATGGTACATCAGGAAAATATCTATTTATATTCTTTAAGTTGATTATAACACTTTCATATGAATGATCCATATCTAAATAAATTAAATCTGGTTTTATTCCCAGTTCATATAATAACTTTATTGCTTCGTTACCATCCATCCTTACTGGTATAATTTTATTTCTGTATTCCCATAAATTTATTATAAATTGTTTATATAATAATTCACTTTCTTTATTTTTGTATTCTTTCCCTATACTTATATCACCCCTCCAGTGATCTACACATATTACAACAGAATCTTCAGTAATATATTTTGAGGAAAAAAATGCAGATCTACCCATCCATGTTCCCAATTCTAATATTATTGATTCCTTTTTATTACAAAATTTTTTTATGTATTTTAATAACATTGTCTGATTATCTTCACTAAACCAATTTTGTCTAAAATTTTGTTTTATTTTAGGTTTATTTGTATCAAATTTAAATTTATCTTTCAAATTATTAATTTGATTTTTTTTTATCATATATTATATCTTCTTTTTTATTTTTATTAAATTATTTTTAATTTAATAAATTATTATATTAATTTTATATTATTACATATATTTTACAATTTATTACATTTTTTACCAACTTTACTTGTACATTTAATTTCATTTTTATTTTTATTTTCTATTTTTTTACTATTATTATATATGAATGTTCTAAATGGTAATTCTTTATAATCAAATGCTTTTTCTTGATAAATAAAATCATTATATATTTCAATTACTTCACCAGTACTTTCACTAAGATATGATATAATATTATTTAATTCTATATCTTTTTGATAATAATATGAATATGTTTCTGTACTTAAACTAGATATATTATTACTAATTAACAAATTATCATATTCATCATAACCTTTGGTTTTAATTGTATTTAAAAAATCATACATATAATCACTAATTTTAATTTTTCTATTTTCTTCTGCTAATTCTTTTATATAATTACTGTCACTTTTAGTAATCCCAAATACAGGTATAATAACATTATCCCATTCTAATCCTAATCTAGAAAGAGAATCAACAGTTGTATTTGTAGTAAACCCGAATTCGCCAATAATGTCATCATTTTTTTCATATAAAACTGCTTTTATACCTAATTCTTTTACATAAAAAATTTCATCATTATTAAATCTATTATCTATTAAGATAATGTTATCTCTGATTTTATCTCTTAAATCTTTTTCAAGTATACACCAAGGTTGTGAATTATCTATTGCTTCACCATTATCAGTTGTATTACCTATTGCAACACTGAATTGGGTCAAATTACTAAATTGGAATTCTAATTCTAAATCAACTTCTTGACCCTCTTCTATTATTTTAAACCATTTTCCATCTATAATATCATCATTATAACCGCTATCATTTGTTAAATCTATAATATTATGTTCTTGGTTACTAAAAATACTTAATATTGAATTACCATTTTGTGATACATAACCAAATGAATTATTTGTACTTTGAATAAAATAATCCATTTTTTTATTACTAACTTCAAATAAATTTGTTAATCCAAGTGTATCCTCATAATTTGAACCTGTTTCTTTATCATATTGTTGTAATTTAATTTTATATAAATTTGTTTCACTATTATAATATTGATTCATATCAAAAAATGGTAGATTTAATATACTAATATCTTTTGATTCATATTGTGATTCAAATAACTTAAATAGATTAACTGCATAAATTTTACTATTTCTATCATCTATTAATTTTTTTGAATATTTTAAAATAGTGGCTACATCATTATTATTAGAATTATATAGATTATTAATATATGATAAATAAGATGTTTTTGATCCGATTGTCATAGCATATGCTTTCTTCTGGTGATTAATAATTAATGATGATGATGATTTACTATTAAAATAACCATATAATTCTAAAATTATACCAGTATTAGTAATTAATACATCATCTAATGTTTCGGAATTATAACCTGTTGATTTAGTACTTTTATTCTCAATTATTTCAGTATATTCATCATCCTCATCTGTATTATTGTCTTTTAATACAATTATATCTAATGCTGTATTATGAAATTCATATGTATAAGTTTTATTTGTTGTACTATCCTTAAATGTTGCAGTTGAAAAATCATAATCATTATCTTTGATTTTTCTTTTAAATTCTTCTTCATACTTTTTATTTGTATCAAAATAAAAAAGTGAATGCAATGTACATATCAAGTATTTCTTATTTTTATATTTAACTTTTGAAAAATTTATATTATTATAATATTTATATTTATTATAATTTTCATAATTATTTTTAAATTTATAATAAATTTCTGTATCAATTGTTTTTGGATTTTCTGTAAATATCATTTCATTATTTAGATCTTCTTTTATTTTTATATAATTATCATTTGGATCTTTTTCATATATATAACCATCTACTCTAAATTCATTGCGATATATTAATGTTAAATCATCTATTGAACTAGTATAATTTAAAAAAACTGTATAATATTGTTTTCCATTTTCATATTTATCCTTTGATAATTTAATCCATTTTATTTGGTCTTCTTTTAATTCTAGATTATCTTCGGTATCACTCCCCTCAAAATTTGGGTTTCTTATGTATCTTAAATTTAAAGATGCTCTAATGTATACATCCTCTAAAACAGTATTGAGATTAACCACATCAATATATATTCTTATTTTTTGTGAATTAAGAGTACCTGTAAATGGATTTATATCATTTCCATTAGTGTATTTAAAATCATTTTCATATTTTTTTAATAATAACTTCCCATACTCTTTATTCGAAACATTTTCTCTATTAATTTCATATGCCTTACTTTCTTCTGTTATGAAAAAATCATTTATATCATGTTTATGAATATCTTTTAATTGACCAAATATATCAATTAGTGACATTTTATCATTAATTAGAAACCATTCTATTTTATTATTATTTGTATCTGAAGTATAACCATTCCAATTCCAGTACCCAAAATAATTAGATAATACATAATCTTGATTTAAACCTAACGTTATATTTAGCATTGTATATTTATTACCTAAATTATATTTCCACATACTTCTAACATAACCTATTACAATTTCTTCTTCAATTATATCATTATTGGAAATTACTTGGTGTAATTCTGTACCGATAGTTACAGTTTTGGCTAAATCATTTGGAATAACTAAATTCCTAATATCTAAATAATTACCGCGTTCTTTATATTCATATTCTACTCTTACATTTAATTGTTTATAATTTGATCTTTGTTTTAATACTATCGTATTACTATCACCGTATTCTGGTGATTTACTATTATCACCATTTAACCATTTTTTTAAAAAAAACAAATCTTTATTTACAAAGTCTAGTCTACTTGCTTGTTCTTTAAAAATTGTATATGCATAATCTGTATTTTGATTTTTTTTATTCATCTTATTATATATATATATATATAATATATTATCTGTTATATTAAACATATAATAAATTACTTTTTTGTCTTTTTCTTATATAGAATATTTGTCCAACCATTATTTATTCCATGACCATTTAAATGATCCATTGTTGGTTGTGCAGGTGTTGAACCCCATCCATCTGTTCCGCTACTTGTTTCTATTTTTGCTCTTCTACATTTATCAAGTCTAACATATTTGTTATATAATTCTTTTCTTGTTTTATTATTATCTTTTTTTCTAAATTTTTTTAAGGATTGCATATATTCCTTATAATATCTTTCACAATTTATGTAACATATTTTTGATTTACACTTTTTACCTAATTCATTTGATACTTTTTCACATATTTTACTAACTCTTTTACATTTACTTATCTTTATTTGTAATCTATTTAATCTTTTTAACATTTCTTGTGTCGGACTTTTTTGATATTCAGATAACATTTTTAAATATTTATCATAATATTCATCACATTTATTTAATTTAATTCTATCTTTACATCTACAATCTTTACATTTTTTCGATTTTGGACTTGGACTTGGTAGACTATAACCTTCATGAGGAACACCATTACATTTTGTAATACATTTATTCCATTCATTTTTATTTTGTGTTTTTTTAAAATTTTCATCACATTTATCATAACATTGACTTAGTGTATCATAAGAAAGTGTATCATAAGAATTTGTATTTATGAATTCTATATTACTATATATTGATGATATTAAATCACCATCCTGATTTAGATTATTATCTTCTTTCTTTTTTTCTTTTGAATTTCTTTTACAACATAAATCACAACCTACTTCATAACATATTGTATCCATTGCATGGCCTTTTGTTCTCATATATTATAATATAACATAATAATTATGTTATGCTGAAATTGGTTTAATAAATCGCGGATTAGAACACATCAGTATGATGTCTTTTCCAAATTCTGTATTATCCCTCATTTCACTGCGAATGTTCCCAATTACAAAACTCTCTTTTCTGCACATTGGGCAATCAACACTATGGTTCAGATCTTCAACAAATGAGGGTGGTTGTTCTTCAAGACGATTCATCCTATATATAAGATATCCAAGCAATTGTTTCAGATATCCAATTAGTCCGACCACATGTCCACATGGTAGTACTACAACTCGTTTTGATTCTATTATATCTTCACAACTGTATACATCGATTCCTTCCATTTGTGATTTTATCCATTCCTTCCAGTCATCCTTTTCTTTTGGACATGAAACTTCAATTCTATTTATTAGTATTGTTCTATTCCAGTTTATATATAATCTATCTAGATACTCTTCATTATTCATCAATGCTATATCATTTGATATATTATGATATTCTTTACAAAATCTTATTAACTGATAACTTCTACCTTTCAATAATTCTCCTCTAAGAACAACTTCATCTTCCTCGTTAATTGCTCTAATAATTCTTAAAGGACACTTATCTGTATCAATAATCTGCAATCCTTTGCCATAAATTTTTGATTTATGTATCTCTGATTTTGCATATTCTATTAATCCTCTCATTGAAAAAAAATTAATATGTTGCATTACAATATCATTAAATCCATATGTATTCTTTGTTGTTATCAAAGCCCTATGTGTCGCAGATATGTTTTGCATATGTGCAACACCTACCTTAATTGATATGTCTAGTAAAATTTCAATTGGTATCAGTAGACCAAGTTCGGAACAATACTGATTACTTGGGTTTAGAGATATCTTATAGCTATAAATATGACTAATTCTCTGCAATCTTATCAGCTCTGAATCAGCACAAAATGATGATTTATTTTCTAAACTAATCTTATCAGAAATTGTTTCTATATATTTCATCAAATAATTAAAATTGTTATTACACATATTCAAATCAATGTCCGATAGTGGATTACCCACTTCATCTACAAATTTAAAAAAAGGATTAGTGTGCCCGGGTGCATGCTTATTAACAAACAGTCTCATTGCGGTAGTACCTTTGCATTGTGTTTGGATACCACATTTACACACACATACTCTCATTATTCTATTAATAATATTAATAAAAAATTTATTATGCTCACCATGTACACTACTTACTTTCTCTTCTTCTTCTTCATTATATGTTTGGGTAGAACAATCCTTAAGTGTCGGTCTTGCCGATATCTCTTGAATTTTACTTCCAACCAATTCCATATTAAAATTCAGACCTTGTAATGCTTTTTCCATTGTTAAAGCCATTTTTGTACATGCTTGATCAACTTTACTCTGTCTATTTTTGTAAAATTTCTTTACAAATATACCATTTCTTAAAGAATTAGTCTCTGGCTTAACAACAGAAGCAGCGGCAGAAGAAGCAGCGGCAGAAGAAGCAGCGGCAGCGCCGCTATGACAACTTTTTGTTTGTTTTTTGTTGTAACTACTCATATTATTAAAGTAGCTCTCTAATATTGATAATTAAATATTTATCAATATTATTATTATTTAATCATTTTTTATATTTCTTTCTTTTGTCTCTGGTGAATACAACAATATTTGATAATAAAACTTTCCATCTAATTGGTATGCCCTTAGGCTTTACTAGACTTTCTATAATATATATTCCATTCTTATAATCATTATTGAATAACCAACCACCTTTATGATATGTGTCTTTTGTCTTGTCTAAATACTTTATTCTTGACCTTAATTTAAGTCTCTTCAGTCCAGATACTGTTTTAACCATTCTATAATTCTCTAAATCTTTCTTTATATAATCCATATCTTGGTTTTTCTTCTTATCTTTTTTAATATCACCCATCAACTATATTTTATATAAATATTATTTTTCGTTCTTTAATACCTCGTTTATAAATTCCTTAAATAGTTGATTTTTGTATTTAGGTTTTGAAATTTTTCCTATATGTTCCTGATTTAATATAAATATATTAACATCATTGTAATTTTTAATCGTATTATATTTACAATATATATTCCTTATATTATTACATAAAATGTTTTTAATATTTGCACCACCATAATCCATTACCCATTTATTATTATACCTATATTTATATAATCTTGAATTTATTACCATAATTGGCATATTATCTTTGTTTCTTAAGTAATATTTCTTCAGTATTTTACAATCATAATATACATCATGATACTTTAATGATTTTAATATTTCTTTCTTTTTTATATCTATAAATTCACTGTTAAAATCTATTATTTCAACACTATTGTTTTCATTTTTGTTCTTTAAGTCACATTTAAGTATATTCATCTCTTTTCTAAGTAATTTTAACTGATCTATTATCATCTCCTGATTTCTTATAAATTTTTCAATAGACATAATTATATTTACTCTATTACCTATTTATAAATACATTTTTAAAAATCAATTTTATAAAAAATAATATATACAAATTATATATACAAATTATATAGATAATGACCAAATCACCATATATAGTTTTAATTAATGAACAATATTCTAATAATAAAAAATCTAATAGTAAAAAATCTAATAATGATTATCATTTATCACCAACTTCTGGTTATGAACCAAAATATGATCCTAAAAAATGGAATGATAATTTTAACATTAAAAATAGTCATAATTGTTACGCATATGTTTTAAATAGATCTGCCCATAAAATGAAAAATAAACCTCAACCAGGTTATTTCTCTAACTTTCCATCTCTTAAACAAACTGATTATAATTGTCAATCATTCTATATTCGTCTTAAAAAAGATATACCCAGTTTATATCTTGTCCCATTTAATCAAAAATGTAAAAAAGGATTTTATAAAGGTTTCATTGCTATAGACACAAAAGATGAAGACCAAGATTACCATTTTTATAGACAGGATGACAATGGATATTGGTCTCATAAACCAGGTAGACAAAATGTCATTAATTATGACGCAGATAAAAAATTAATTTCTAATCCTGTTAAAGCTAATAGAAATTATATTAATTTTAATTACTCTACACCTTGTTTCTTTTTCTGTATTAATAATAAACTTTCTAGTATAAAATCTAAGTAAAAAAATCTTGGTATTTATTATGGAATCAATTAATTCTATATATAACATATCTGAAATAAATATTGGCCATGGTTCTTTTTCAAATGTTTATTTAGGCACTAATAAAATATTTGGATTTGATGTTGCTATGAAAAAAATAAATAAAAAAAAAATTAATTCATTACAAAAAAATTTTAAGAATGATATAGAAATTATGAAAAAATTAAATCATCCTCATATTGTTAAAACATTTGATATTTTAGAAGATCATAATTATATATTTATTGCTCTTGAATATTGCAAAAATGGTACATTACATTCCTTTTTAGATAAACGACCACTTAAAGAACAACATGTCATTCAATATTTCTCTCAAATTATATCAGCTTTAAAATATTTATATAATTTAAAAATTCTTCATAGAGATTTAAAACCTCAAAATATATTACTTGATTCTAACAATAGTATAAAATTAACTGACTTTGATTTTGCTAAAATTACTAATGATGATAATTTGTTTAAAACTATTTGTGGAACACCTCTTTATATGGCGCCTGAAATAATAAAGTATAAAAAATATAATAATAAATCTGATTTATGGTCATTGGGTGTTATATTATTTCAAATGATAACTGGTAAACACCCATATAAAGCAAAAACACATTTTGAATTAGTAAAAAAAATAGAATCTGATCATATTATTATTCCCAAAAAATTTAATATTTCAAAAGAATGTTTTAACTTAATTCATTCTCTTTTACAAAAAGAAGAAAAATATAGATTAGATTGGGAAGAATTATTTACTCATCCTTGGATTTTATCTTCAAATTATTTTATAGACTATTCTAAAAATAATTTAATTAATGATGTCATAAAAGATGTCATAGAAGATGTCATAGAAGATGTTAAAAATATAAATACTTGTGATAAATTAAATTTATCCGATATTGAAAATAGTTTTAATGATTTAAACTTTGAAGATTTATTTGAATCAAATTCTGGTGATTCATATAATTCTAATATTAATACAACCAAAAATTTTAGAAATAATTCAACAAATCAAAATATTATTATTCAAAATAAATCAAAACCAATATCAATTATAAATAATTATTGCTTTGACAAAAATGACAAAAATTCACATTCAAATATGTTTAACACCCCTATTAATAGAACCCCCAATTTATCTGATGGATTTATTCTTATTAATACACCTATCCAAAATAAACACATTAGTAAATCTAAATTAGGAAATACACTCTTTAATTATATGGATGATTCATTTAATTTTCTAAAAAGTTTTTTTATTAAATAATTATATTACTGTGTTTTTATTTTTTTATAATATTCCATTAATTTATATCTTTGATCACTACCTCTTGGATGTTTCATCATCTCTTTCTTAACTAAATCCACTGCTTTAGTTAAATTGTCACCCATATTATTTCGCTTCTGATTTTCAGGTTTTATTTCATTTTTAATATTAATATTTTTTTTATTACTTCTTAAGTCCGGTAATCTCTTTTTTTCCTCTATTTCATATAATTCCTTAAAATATTCCTTCTTATTAAATATATTTGCTATTTCTTTTGTATTTTCTATATATACTTTTTCTAATGATATATAATATCCAATTATATACTTAAATATCTTTTTTCTAAGTTTTACATCATCTATTTTAATTCTTAATAATGTCAACTTATATTTGTTCGTATATTTATCTACCAATGATAACATTGTTATAAATTTAATATAAAGAGATTCATTTATTATTTTTGTAAAGTTTATATCTTGTTTTTTAGTTTTAATATCTTTAATCTTGGCATTTTTTTTTAATACATCAGTTTTAATTAAAAATCTTAATAGAATATATTTATCTTTATCTTTATTTATATTTATATTGTTTGTCAGTATATCTTCTAATGTACTATTTGTTGTACTATTTGTTGTATTCTTTATTAATTCCTTAATTGGTGATTCAATTTTTTTTTTATATATTGAATATTTCTTTACAATATCATCAGAAAGATCAAAATAATCTTGTAATTCTTTATATACTACCCGTTTTGTTATAAAATTATTTCCATAATTTATTATATCTACCCACTCTTCTTCATTTGATTTTGAAAAACTATTATTATTATTAATTTTTTCATTTAAGTATTCTATTAACTTGTCTGAGTCTTTTATATCTGTATTGCTATCATTAAATTCTAATTCTTTCTCAAAAAATAAATTTTTTTTTGATATCATTTTAATTATATTTTTTCTATAACACTCTTGAATCTTTTCTTCTATTTTTGATGTATTTGTATTTAATTTTTCATTATATGAATCATATTTTTTTTTAAATTTATTATATATATCTATAATATTCATTGGTTCTAATTTATATTCCTGTTTGGGTCTTTGTTTTTCTAATTTTGAGGTTTCCAGTGGGTTCTGCAAACCCTTCGGGTTCTGCTGACCCTGTTGTCTCTGCTGACCCTGTTGTTTCTGCTGATCCTGTTTTT
>Ga0233412_10001015_pt1 | contig 15408 bp, 19 predicted proteins | sample Na_anoxic_4_MG_FD_180667 | JGI IMG/M metagenome (GOLD analysis project Ga0233412, IMG submission 180667) | Seawater microbial communities from Saanich Inlet, British Columbia, Canada - Na_anoxic_4_MG | ecosystem: Environmental > Aquatic > Marine > Inlet | place: Canada: British Columbia...
GTATTAGATAATACAGTTCATTGTCCGTCATTGTTTATTCTCCTTTGCTTTAGTTGATGTCCGATTGAACGCTGCCTGGTAGATAGATCACAGACACGCATCCCTGCGAATGCGCAACTTGAGATGCTTCTGGTATCGAAAACGATCTGACTTGATTTGCTTCTGACATGTGTTTGTTGCTTTAGTTGGCTGGAGTGACTGTGACTTGCTGACTGGGTAATCCGGGCTGAAACGGTACAAAATTATCTGCCAATGCCCCGCCCTTTCCGTTAGGCGCTGGCTCAGTCACGGCTAGTCGTTCGTCAAACACCTGTTGCACTCCTTTCCAATGTCCGAACGTTTGCACAGTCGATACTACGGTCCGGTTCATGTGCGAACATGGCGGCCCCACCTGATGCCGATAAAACCCTGTGTCCATATTGTCTGCGACCGTCAAATCTTCGGGTAGATGATTGTTCCCCGACGGGAAATAACCTGTCAGCACGTCCGCCGAATGATCCGGGCCGGGAAACGTTGCCCGATACGGTTCGCCGAAGGAGTCATTTAAATAGACCGCATCGCGACCGCTAAACTCGACCTGATCCCGCAACGCCAGCCGCCCCGACAACGGCAATACTCGGCCTTCTGTTAATCCCGTCAGTCCCGCTACGGTGACGTTTTGCGGTGTCTTCACGTCATGCGTTAAATCGTACAACACATCGATGCCCGGCCAGATCCATTGCCCTAAACCATTTTGGCCAAAGCACAGCGCGTAATACTCCCCGGTTGGATTCGCGGAATTATGCCGGGCTGAGTTGTTTTCAAAATACAACTCGACTGACAGATCCACTTTGTCATAGGTCCAATCGGGCGGAATGGCAACGTTCAGTTCTTTTCGTGAACTCGGCCCCCATTCATTAACTGACCATGGTTGCTCTGCTAACGGCTTTGCCGTTATTTCCATCTCACCGAGAAACACACGATATTTGAATTTGACGAAAAACGATGATTCGTTTTGTCGAGTAACATTCCCACCTCGGGTGAAATTGTTACGGAACCATTCTTGCGCCAAATTGCGGCTGCCGTGCGTTGTGTTGTGGAATTTCGGCCAACTGTAAGCACGATACCACGGCGCTGCGGCATTGGGCGGCGTATCTCCTATGGAGGGATAATCGGCGTCAACTGAAAACAACTGCTTGTTGATCGTTTGGTGTCTGTAGTACCCATTTACATCCAGCCCCAACCGAATGCCGATTTTCTTTATTCCCTTTGGTTTGGTCCAATGATCCTTTGGTAGTAGTCCGATCAGAAAGTCCCCAGGCACCGCTTCGGGGTAGCCGCAGACCTGTAGAGCGGCGGCTTTAACCTGTGCGCTCCAAATACTTTCCGTATGCGACCGCATCCCCGGCCCGATATTATGGAAAGGAAAAGTATATTGTTCGTAGTGGTGCGGTGTAACGACCGGAATCGGTCCCGGGAACAGATCGTCAAATTCACTAGCTTTCGTGATGACTGGCCGACCGTAGTGGATCATTAGTTCGGTCAGCGGGTTTAGTTCACTGCCTGAATCCGTGGTTGCGATTCCGTAGTGCCGATCTGGGCGAGTGAATTCTGTGTTGGTGATTTTCGTCGTGAATTTCACGAACGGCTGATACGTTTCAAGTGTGTCATACGACGGATGATACCCTTGATATCTCCATTCAAACCCATACCCCATATGGTTCGCGCCGTGTCTCACGGGGTTTGAGGAGATCCCACTTAAGTATTCATTCGCGCTCCAATACGGACGATTGTGTGGTCCGTGTAGCTTCCAACAGGCGTACCAATGCGAATCCCCCTGTGGATCAAAGAACGGAACGCTCGCAATCCAAGTGTCCGTACTTTCACAGTGGCAACACCTACCCAATAGAGTCATGATGGCGGACTCCCCATCGCTTCGCAGTCCGCCGCCTCCAGCATCCACTCACCATCGGCATGTTTCACCCGAATTAAGGTGTCCTCTTCCAGCGTGATCCCCTCATATCGATGCGTGAGCGTTTTTATAATCCCTGTTCGCTCCAAAGCATTTGACGATCTTTTCCGAGCAAGAAATTCAATATCTCCAGTTGACGGCGTTGTGACCCCGTTACTTGCGGCAGTTATTTCCTCATTGCAAATAGCCCAATGTGATCGGCTGGAAGGAACTACACCTTTCCCACTAGAGACATTCCCGTTTTTCACACGGCGCATGTAATCTTCAACCGTGCGAGTGATCAGAGCCATAAACTCATCGGTGGGCACGGATGGCATTAGCTCACCCCTGGCAGGACGCTTAGGTCGCCTTCGGCGTACACTTTAAACTCTTTGAAATACGCAGTATCAGGAGTGGGGTTCAGCAGCTGCTGTCCTTGGTTTGGGCTGTCAACTCCATACAAAGCGACGGCAGTGGTGACAGGTTCGTCATCTGCATCTTTGCAAGGTATTCGCTTTGTATCGTCGTCGGGATCGATTTGTCTTAACCCAGCATCAAGTACGGCAACTCTCCACCCCTCTTTTTTAATATGGATTTCGTAGCTGACCGTATAATACTTGTAATTACCACGCTTCTTAAATTCAGAGATTTCTACTCGTGTCATTTTAGCCAGGTACTGGTCAATCGATAGTCCTCCAATCGATATCGAAGAGTCGTTAACTACGTTCTGCAACGATAAAACAAAAGAGGGGATGACGGCATAATTCTTTTTGAACTTGGCGATCAACTGGGCAGCATCTCTTTGAATCGGCGGATCCACATAGTAGTCACCCGCACTGTTGAACATTCCTTTGTTATCTGCGTCCCGAAACGCAGGCTCCTGGTAGATTTCAGACGACCATGAAAGTTTGTAAGTGTCGTCTTCAGGATCAACATAAGACCCCTCATCCACTTTGTATTCCGCTGTCACCTGCCATTGCTTCCAGCCAGCAACACATTGCACGTCGATCGATTGACATAATGAGTCTGGATCACGGGGATAAGCTTGCCCAATTGCTGGCAGAGAAGCATGTGAACCAACGTCGAAAACATCTTCAGAGAGGAGCGATGTTTCAAGCTTAAAAACGCGAGTATATGCCCGCTCACCCTTGTCGTTTTTCCCTTTTCGGGCCTCGTGGACTTCTCCGTGGAATTTAACAGTCATGGGGCACCTACAACATTAAGAACAACTGGAGTTGCTTTGGCTTGTTTCTTTTCAGCCTCAGCAGCAGCCTTTGCGATAGCCAGATGTTTTTTCTGGATTGCTAACATCATTTCATCTGTCTTAGCACCGGGTGACTTTAAGATTGTCATCAGCGCTTCAGTCGAACCTCGCATTTGCGCCCCAGCAATACCAGCATCGCCCGTGCCCATCCTTTCCGAACCCCCTGCCCCGTATCGTCTCTTATCAGAGAGAGGGTCCTCTGGTTTCGTATCATTCAGTTTTTGGGCGGCAGCTTCGTCCTGCAACCGCTTCAGTTCTGTTAAACGGTCGTGCATCATCGTATCTAGTTTGGAACCTGCGCTCTTTTTCAATTTGCCCAGTACTTCTTCTGTCTCCTTCTCGATTTTGCCTTTTACTCGATCGGGAAGATCAAACGCCGTCAACGCATGCGATTGGAATTGATCTTTCATTCCGGAAAAATCTGGATTGAAACCCTTATTATCAAACCAGTCCAGGAGAGCGGTCCAGATTGCCATGAATCCTGAAGAGAGTTTTCGGAACTGCTCAAACACAAATCCAATTGAGTTTTTCATTATTGCTACAAAATTTTCAGCGAACCATGATGCGGCGGTCGGAACAACAACAGTGAAAATATGAATCAGCACATTTCCAAATTTTCGAATTGCTAAGATCACCGTAGTGAATGCAATGGCCGCAAGTAGCTTCCAGTTCTCGATTGCAAAGTCCGCATAGGTCATCCCAATCGTAATGACTGTTGCGATGTCATTCATGACCGAAGTCCAGTTTGCGGATAACCAGTCTGTTGTTTCATTCATCTTGTCTCGAATTGCATCCATTGCAGTGATAAAGCCAGGCGTAAGAACCTCGCCAAGCATCAATGCCATGCCCTCAACCGCAGACTTAAATCTTCGCCACGCTCCACCAATACCCGCATCCATTTTCGCAGCAGTTGCTGCAGCCTCTCCTCCAGCAGCTTGTAACGCAGCAACCAGATTGTCTGTTTCCATAACGTTATCAGCAAGACCTGACGTTGCCGTCACTCCTCTCAGCCCAAACGCCTCAAAGAACTCTGTCATTCGGTCAGCAGACCCAAGGCTTTTCGTAGCCACGGAGATATCAGCCATGATATCCAGCAACGGACGAGCGTTCCCGGCAGCATCTTTGAACTTAATACCAAATTGCTTTTCCAGTTTTCCCGCTTCAGCGGCGGAAACTGCCGATAAAAGACGGATCGCAGTGCCAGCGATTGATCCTTTTAGGCCCATCTGCGACAGTGTCCCCATCACGGCGGCAGTTTCCTCGAGAGACATCCCAAGGTCAGCGGCTGGTTTTGCGGCAAACTTCCAGCCCTCAGCTAACTCTTCAACACTGGTCAAAGTCCTGTTCGCAACGCCAGTGAAAACATCAGCAACCCGCCCGGCATCATTGGCAGCAATTCCAAAGACTCGCATTGTGGTCGCCATGAGTTCCGCTGACATAGCAGCGTCAGTTCCGGTTGCTCTCGCAAGATTCATGACATCATCGGTCATGTCAATAATCTCAGGAACTTTGAAACCACCTTGCCCCAGTTTCTCCATGAGACTCGCGACCTGGGTTGCGGTGAAGGATGTTGTGCGCCCAAGCATGCGCGCACGATCATCCAGGTCTTTTAGTTCTTTCTCTGTTGCCCTTGCTCTTGCACCGGCGGATCTCAAGGCGTCGTCATATTCAATCGTTTTTGCAATTGCCATCGCGGTAGCAATTACAGCAAACTGACCCAGCACTACCATTGCAGACAACAGGAGCGCCATGAACCTTTTTATCGCAGCCCCAACGGCAGCGAAAGCAGCCACTGCTCTTGACGCAAACGATGTCAGGCTGGCACTAGCTCCAACGTTAAACCCACGAACCATCGCCTGCCCTTGCGCCAATTTCTTGGCGAGGTTTTGCGTGTTGCCCATCAGGTTAATAACGAGGTTACCAGCGACGGCCACTTATTCGTTCCTTTTTGGTTTTGCTATTGGCGACAGTGCGGCAATTGCTGTTTCTGATGTCGTTTTTTCTTTTGGCAGCCATGGCATGCAGATTAACCGCAATTCATCGTCGCCACCGAAATCCATTTCTAAATACTTTGCGACCATAAACGCCAACAACCCAAGCATTCGTTCGGAATGGTCTAATGGCATCACCTGATCATATGCTTCAAGCTCAGCAAACTCATTGCTGGTCAGCGAGTCCATTAATTTTTCTGGTCGCAAAACACCAGCCAGTCTGGCTAATTCATTAGCTAACTGCCCCCTTCGGTCGCTTCGGAGTTTTTTGCCATCTGTTCAACATCGTCATTAGTCATCCCGCAGAGTCGCTGAGCCACATTAACAATGCGTTCAACCACCTGAATTGACTGCTTGCCAAGCTCCGTGACATCATCATAGGTGAACATCCGAGTGCCATTTTCATCACAGCAGCAAGCCACAAGCAAACGCTCACGCACTTCAGCCATTTTACGTTTGTTCGACTTCCCGGACGAAGTTTGAAAATCCTTTTCAAACTTTGAGCGATCCGAAGCGCTCATGCCCTTAACCCAGACCGATCCGCCAAGCTCAGGAAGCTCAACTTCTTCTCGAGGAATCTGGACTGGCTTGAGAAGTTGTTCGCGTGATAGTGACACTGCACATACTTTCTAAATGAATTGCTGGCAGGCTTATCCATTTATTTTATATCGAGTGACTCACTCATCATCATCGTCATCGTCGTCATCGTCATCGAATTCAAGTTCATCAAGGAAGTCCCGCTGCTCTGCCATGATTCGCTGATGAACCTGAGCATGCAGCCCCTTTTCATTCGGGTTCTGCCGGGACGCCATTTCTTCGCATTCATCGTCCGCAGCTTCTGCGTACCCATGATGAACAAGCTTAAATGCCTCCGGACCCTCGAAGATTGTTCCGGCAACAATAAACCGCTTACCATCCTCAGATTTACAAAACCTGTCGGGCATTGACGGAGCAGCCTCGAGGGTCAAAAGCATTTTGCACTTCATTTTTAGTGAACCTTACACAATGAATTTGCTGGCAGGCTTGATTCATTAGGTTGGGTATGTCGGCAATCCATCAACTTTCAGTGTCGATGAGAATTTCAGACCATCTGCCATCGCAGCAGTAACTTCCCACGAAACTCCAGCAGACGTGAAGGCCATTTCAGTCGTGGCAGCGTCAGCGAAAATGATTTTCCAGTTATTGTCAGCTGGAGATGATACCAAATCACTAATAGCCTGGTGCCCCGCAAGAGCTGGATCATAGAAGCCCGAAATTGAAACTTCACCACCTTCTGAATACCCAGTTTGACCAAGCGCCTTACCAACTCCGGAGTCCAGAGTAGTGCAGTCGAATGTTTCGCTTTCCCCGCCGGAATAACCCACTTCCGTCAACTGTGCGACTGCCGTGAATGTGGATGAGATTTCCTGCTGAAGAACTGTTCCTTTAGATGGCACCTTAGCCATGGCATTTACCTTTCAAAGTTGGTTATTAGATCCCAAGTCCCTTGCGGAACCCCTTAACCTTAATGCGTTCCCGCATTTTCTTAATGAACACCGCTTGCATCTTATTGCGAGCTGTCTTCACGGCGAGTCCACGCGACTTTGCGTAACCCTTTTTCACTGGTTCTGGCCTGACCTTGTTCGTCCACATTTTGCCAGTATGCCTTCCGGTCGTGTACTGGACTCGATTTTGTGTCTTTGTCATCCCGACTGCGTACCAGTGGATGTTATAATTTGACATCCCCACGCCGCCACTCTTATTGAACCTTGGTGGCCGGCGTGGCCCAACCCCGAACCCCACTTTCGCATATAACCTGTGATTTGATTTTCTCCCCCGCTTGAATCGCGATCGGACAGTTGCGGCCACGCTGGGATGTTCACACTCTGTTTTAATTGCTTTCCTGATCGTAGCCAAGGCTGCACGTATGCCAGAAGCAACTGCCGGACGAGCGCACGATCCATTGATCTTGTGCAAGTTAGCAATCGTCTCGTTAATGCCTGTAATCTGGAATGACTCAATGCCTTTTTTCATTTGAGTTCGTTCCCTGCCAGGTCAAACCCAGTGGGGTTTGAAACCTCATAAGCATCCGCCCCATCTTTGCGGGTCCGAATGCGAACCGTCGTCCTCGACGTGTCCGACCAGTCCCATGAAGTCTCACCAATACTCAGTGGCTCGACTGTCCATGTGTACGTTGCGCCCTCGACTGTCCGGACGATGATGTCACCGTCCTGCGGGGGATACAACGTGCTGAGATCTGTCACCTTGATAAGAAAGTCGGCAGCCTCGACAACCTGTTCGGTGCCGCCGACTTCAATCGTAACCTTGCCGGTCCTCCCCTGGACTGCGCGTGAGATTGTCAGTGTTGTTGCACCGCGTGAATAGGTCACGGGGGCACCGTGAATTCTACGCACCGCAGTCAAACTGGCCTGCACCGCTTTTTCCAGGGGAGTCGACATTACGCCTACGTTTCAACTGCTTCAGTACTGGTGATAGCGTCCGTTGTAAACAATGGCACGCCAAACGCTGAGTCAGGAAATGGAGCTGGTGCCCCGGTTGTCGTTGTCGCTGTCCTGCTCTGTTGCAGTCCTCGAAGAATAGGCCGATTGCAGACCATGAAGTTCGGACCCATCCCGGAAGGGAAGTTAGACAACAACTCCGAAATCAGATCATCGGTCAGTGGTTTTGAATCGGTCACCTCGGAGAGGTTCGCAATACGTCCAGCCGAGTACTTACCACCTTGCTGCAGCCCGATGTACATCGAAGCCGGAGTATAATAAACCGGGTGATTAGTGTCGTTTGCTTCGGTGACGATAGTGTCACCAAGAGTAATGCCCCGAGTGAACGGAGTCACCAGACGAACGTCGTCAAAGCCCGTTTTAAACGCCCACAGAGATGACTGCTCAGTCGCAGTTGTCCCGCCACCACCAACGACCATATCGTCAGCGAGTGCGTCGTAATCAGTGTTTGCCAGGAACCCGGCAAAGCCTGCAGCGTCTCCAGGTGAGGTAACACCATAAATGATCTGCTGCTCAACCTTGAACAAGGCAGACGCAAGGTGTCGAACACCTTCACGAGCGATCAGGTCCTCTGGGCCTTGTCGCCAGGCATTTGCCACTGCGTAATCGACTCGATAACTGAAGTCGAGAATTGTGCAGGTTGCGGTCACAACAGTATCAACTGAATGATCGTAATCACGACCCGCATTTGCCGAACGGAACCCAGTGACTGGGGCACCAGTATACTTATTGTACTGGTGCGTTTCAGAACCGTCTGAGGTGTCACTGATTGGGATTCGTGATACCAATGGTGAACCGTTGAGGACTTCACTCGTCATGGTCTTGTCTACATCAAGAGCATCAGCGATAAAGTCAGAAACGGCTAAAAGGTCATTAGCCACGTTTACATCTCCTTGATTGGTTTTCTACAAAATGAAAGTCTGAAGAGTTGGGCTGACTCAATTTTCGCCCAGGCGTCCTTGAATCTTAATTCGGTTGCGAAGGTGCTTTTCAACAGGTGGCGATTCATCGTCAGGGACGAAATCAGCACCGTCATCTTCGCCGCGATCAAGAGATGCAATTGTTTCCTTAAGCTCTGCCACTTCATCATTCAGCGATGAAATCTGAAGCTCAAGAGATTCAAAATGCAACTCAAGCGCATCGGTGTAAGGGATGCCCTCACTAAACCATTTACTGCCAGACTCGGCACCAAATCGTTCGACATAGCGATCCAATTCAGCAGCGAAGGATTCCCGAGTCGGACCCTTCTCTACTGTTGGAGTATCTGGGTTGTCCACAGGATTACCTTCCTTCTCTTCAAGTGACAAGTTGTGACGCTCAAGGAATCGCGTGAAGAAAATCGCTGCGCGATCCGCATCCACGCTAAACCGTGACGTATTGGGTTTAGCGTCTGAAAGCCCCAATGCGTATTCTAAAAAGGCTTCGCCTTCCCTCGCAGCCTCTTGGCCTCGCTGAAACAATCCTTCTGGATTAGCAGCTGGCGAATCCACGACATCAGCAGACCGTAAACGACCCAGCTGAGCATGGACATAATTGTTTAAGTTGTCTTCATCTGGAGACACATATCGATTGCCTGACGTGTTCGCCTCGACATGCAATTCAGCAAGTTCTGAATCATGTTCAAATACGATCGAAAGGCCAAAGTCTTCCGGAGTCTCTTCAGCTAACGTCATCACGTATTCTGCGAGATTCCCGTCAGGGCTAATCGTTGAGGCTCGCTGGAAATGAACGTCTGCGATAACTTGCTCGCCAGAAACCTGAGCGTTTGTCACTCGCCCCAGTTTCTGCCCCACTCCGTCTGAGGATAAACCCGGATGAGTGAACCTCGCTTTTACGCCACCAGTGGGGCTGGCAATTGCAGCGGAGTTAATTGCTGCGGTCACATCAGACAAAAAGTCCTGATCGACCCACATCTCATGTCCAAGCGCTTCCCCTCGAGTAATAATCGAGACCTTGGAAATCATACCTGACTCAAACATCCCCCCTTCACGATCGACAATTTGAGGGCATTCAGGAGTCCCGTAGGAGACAGTGCTGCGAAAATTTGCCGGCTTCTGGTCGACTGATGCCATTATTTCAAATCCTTTTCAGCAGGTTGGACGGTGCTTTCTTCTTCACGGCTTTCGCCTGTTTGCTCATCATCGCTTTCGTCATCGCCAGCCGGGTTGTCGTCCTGCTCTGATTCTACTTTTGCGGGTTCCGGGGTGAATGTGATTTCAACACCCATCTCCTGAGCGAACTCTTTAGCTTTTGCAATCTGCTTAATATTGTCAGTCCACTCGCCGCGCCCTCGTTCTCGGCAGACACGTTGCGGTGAATCCAGACCGGCACCGATCGCCATCAGGTCGCCTTTAATTTCTTTCGCTGGATCCCACCATGGCATTCCCAGTGCGACCCATTCGAAAGGGATATCGCGAAGAGTCATCCCCGCTGGCAGTTTCAATTCGCCGTCCTGAATCCAGAGCTGCATTCGCCAGACCGTAATCTTGCGAAGCATGTCCTGAACGTCTTGTCGCTTCGCCCGGCAACTGCGTTCATACTGCATGAAAGCTGCTTTGGATCCGAAAAAGTTCGTGAAGTCTTCTTTGTAGAATGAGAAGGGGAGATCCAAAGCCTTGAGCGCCATCCCCAGTACCATATGCAGGAAATCCTGAGTGGATGAACCCGGATTATCTGTGGTCAGGAATTTGGCGTCGTCTCCCGGATCCATCTCGAGTTTGATCGGACCCTTTCCAAAATTAACATCATAACCGTCCCCGCTTTTGGTATGCGTTCCCATACCATCCTGCGATGAATCAGTGATGACCATAGCGAACAATTGTTCAACTTTTAGTTTAGCTAAAGCGTAGTCTACGCCTTCGTATGTGTCTCGAAACGTATTGAATGCAGCGGCCAGAGGAGAGATCCCACGTACCTGATCGAACCGATCGAAGAACGCATGATGAATAACAGCTCCAGCCCGTACCGTCTTCTGGAACTCGTACTGACCGGCGGTTGAACGACGATACAGTCCGTAAGCTGTTGCCCGTCCGTCCGTGTTCACCTTGACGCCATTGAACCAACCCATGCCGACATTCTCTCGAGTCGGCGGATCCTGAATTAAGTCGCTTTCAATCGGCTGGAGTTTGCCGTTCGATCGTTTAATTGCGAAGACATCACCATCAATTGTTCGCCGTGCCTCAAACATACGAAGCATGCGTTTGAATGGATGTCTGCCGGCAATATCGCAGTTTGCAGGCCGCGACCACTCTTCGATCAGCTTTTCAAGCTGCATGTCGAACTCGTCGATTCCCGTTCGGCTTTGAAAGTCGAACTGACTGACATAATCCAGGTGCTTTCGCACGCACCATGCAACAATTGAATAGTTTCGGTTGAGGTCACGACCTGTGCCGATAAGGGCTTTTCTGTCGCGATGTTTCAGCTGCTCCTCTTCATGTTTCAGAACAGAAGAGGCGGCTTTTCGCTTTCCAGTGGACTTAATTGCGTCATAGCCACTCGAAAACATTGATCCAATACGATTGCTGAATCCGGTGAGCATCACATACTCCCCGAGAGATCAAACGAAGACCATCTGGGCTTTGTCTGGTCTTGCTCCTGAGCGATTTCAATCTGCCTGTTCAGCTGAGCTAATCGTGATTTCAGCTCACGCATGTGCGCAAATGTCGTGGACATCCCGTCCGTGGCTGACTGCATCACTCCCGCATTAATAATCTCCTCGAGATCTTCAGCGGAAGCTTTCATTTCCCCAATAGTCTGTGACATGCAGACAAATGTGAGGAAATAAAAACCTACTTCAACGGCTTCGTCTCGGATACCCGAGATGCCGGGTGTAGATATTCAACAAATCGATACCGCTGTCCACATCCTTTACACTCACAATAATTCCACTGCACTTTACTGAATTGGATGTTCCCTGGCTGAAGAACGCCATTAATCTCGCGTTCTACAGCAACAACGGACTCCTTTTCTGTGCGGTCGGTGCAGTGACATTTCGGGCAATAAGGTGGACGAGTCGCCACGCATTCGATCGTGTTTGGCAGCGTTTTCTTCCTTGGAGTGTTTTTTTTTCTTGGCATCAGAGGTATTGAACTTTCTTCCGTTTGGTCCTGGCAGGCTCAATCGGTTGTTGTGCTGTAAGACTACACCCGAGCATCGATGCGCCAACGTGACATCCAACCAAGCAGTCTAAGAAGTGGTTGTCCAGCTGACGAGAGTTTGACCATTCGATCACTCGGTTTCCACTGGCAATATCCTCGACCTCAGTTGGTTTCTCAGCAGTGACCTGATCAGCAAACATTTGATGGTGGCGGGGTGAATGCTTGTAAAGGTCAACAGATCCAGAGTCGTCTGACGGAGCTTCAAGTCGACGCATTGAAAAAGTCTTCCAGTAGTTCACGTCAACGTGAACAGACCGTGAATTGTCTCGGTTCCGCACAATCTTCCAGTACGTCCCAAATCGTTCATTTGGCTTTACCTTACCAGAACACATCGGGACATTGCTGGCACGAATCCCGCGACCCTTAGACGGCATTAAAACAGCAGAGTAAGCTGAGCGACGGCAGAACGAACGAACAATCTGCGTGTGTTCTCCGTCCCCCTCATCGACCAGCAACCGTTCCAACTGGAACTCGCCCCCGGTCTCCCCCTTCCAGTTTTGCATCATGTGTTCGGTGCAGTCCTCGAGTCCTCTCAACATCGCCGCTTCCAACCCGTTCCCCGGGTATCGCCTCTGCAGCGTTCGCTTGATCGTCGACAGTCGAGAGTACCGCACGTTCTGGTCCGGCCAGATGCCGTAATCGATCACCGTGCCGGCGAACCCCTGCCCGAATGCCATCACCGTCCACCACAGGCACTTCTGGCTCAAGTCGATGAACCCAACAACCCGATCGTGCTCCACCGGAACCACTCCGCGAGCCACGCTCGATACTTTGCCGGTGAGGTCATCGGCAGTCACAGAGATCGGATTCGTCAGCGACTCGATGTCTGCCGGCTGATTCTGATATTCGCTGTTGAACGCTTCTTCACCAATTTTAAGTTTCAGATTGTACGCATGCTGAATCGCTGAGATCTCAGTAGTCAAAAACCTTTCTTCCCATCCAACTTTTGCGCCCTCATCCATCTCAGCCTGATTTTCCGCGTAGAAGAGAGTTGCCACCGAGCCATCGCCATCGTTGCGGAGTTCCGCCGCCCAGATGTCAGCGTACTCATCCCAGAGCTTCGTGGCCTTCGGCCATTCGTAGACAAGTTGCGTTCGTTCGCCTCGCCATTCCGGATGCCGCTGCCGGTCGAGGATCCTGTCTGCCATGTCGCCGTATCGGATGACGGTGCAGGGCATCACTGCAGCGATTGGTTCGCCTGGTCCTGAAAGTCCGAGAACAGCCCCGGACAACAAACGCTCTCGATAATCGTTCTGAGATACACTTCGCGCAGAGTCATCGGTTTGTGGGTCATCGACGACGACGAGATCGGGACGGATGGAATGTCCGTCGGGGGTCTTTGATTGCATACCTCGAAGACGACCTGTGAGACCGACCACTCTAAGTGCTGCGCCACTGGATTGACTCCCTGTGATGGTTGGAAGGACGACCCTGTCGGACGTCCAGGTCATTTGAGTTCGTTCGCCGTGACAGGTCTGGCCATTACAACGATGCGCGATTCCCTCGAGGCACCGGATTGGATAGATCACCTCCGGGAAGTCTTCCAGCAGTGACTCATTGTTCTCCATGTCTGTTCTAAGCGCATCCAATAACTCAAGAGCGGCAGTCGCTTCTGCGCCGATAAGGACAACAAAAGATCGATGCGCAAAAAGCAATGCCCATTCACAAGCAATGTAGCACAGCGTCGTCTTCCCGGACCCTCGAGGCATCGCGAGCGCAAACTGGTTGCCGCGCAAGACTGCGGACTCAAGTTTTTCGATCGCTTTTAAATGGTCAGGCGACCATGCTCGCGAAAACAGGTCTTTGTGATATTGCTCACAGAACAACCGAAAACTCTTCCGACACTTCTTCCGTCGCTTCTCGTTAAGGACATCAGGAATGTCCCCAATGTCACGACCAGCGGCAGAGAGTTTTCGCGATTGTTCCGCGCGGTAAGCATTATCAAGTTCATATTGCTTACCTTTTTTCTTCGTAGCAGTTTCTGCCATTTAGTCGGAAACTGCAGTTTTTTTCACCGCAGTCTTTTTTGTAGTTCTGGCCACGGCAGGCGGTTCCAGAACGGCAAATGCTTCTTTGATCTCATTGCGTGTATGCGGGCGGCGCTTAGTTGCGACATCCGTCATAATCTTAGTTGCCTCGTCAACGCTCATCACTAATTCCTTTTTAAGTACTCCAAAACGAAAAGGTGAATCATTGCCAGAATGATTGACGCTTGAACAGCCATCCAAAGCGGAGGAGTGGGTTTACCAACCTGCTTCCGCAAAAGATAAATGCTTTTTAGATGACAAGCTCCGGCAATCACAGTCGCAAGCTGACGATCAGGGATGTTAAAGAACACCCCTGCGTTAAATAGCACAATCGTGTTTTCACTACCGATGTAAGAACTACTCCACGGAATAGCCCAATACAGATTGTCCAAAAACTTTCCGATAAAAGAAACAGCAACTCCCAGAATCATCCAGCCTTTGTAATCCAGCTGCCTTCGAGATCTTAACTCAACCAACGCCGCTGGCAAAAAATGCCAGATGATTAACAAGCTAAAAACCAACGATGGAGATGTCAGGGACAATGAAATGAACTCGGCAACTTTATGTGGATCCATCCTGGTCCTCACTTAACTGATGGGCAACTGTAGTCATGCACTCATCAATCCGATCTAGTTTCTGCATTACTCCTCCAGTGAGTTCACGAATGTCTGAACGTGCCTCTTCGTGGCCTGTCAGCCGTCCCTTTAATTCTCCCAGCTCGAGACTGACCTCTAATTGCCATGCATCTTTTATTTTGTGTTCGGACTCACAAGCAGCAAATCGCTTTTCTGCTGTTTGCATATTGGTATGAATGACCTTCCATAACGCGGTGACGGCAGCAGCCATCGCAAGCAGAATTGTGCCAAATCCAGTGAGGAGTGCGCTTGCCGGAATCGCTCCACCTTGAGCGACTACAAGGAAGTCATCTGACATTACTTGCTGCCTTAAACTGATTTCAGAGAAGAAATTGAAATTCGAAATGGATGCAGCCGAATAACAGGCGCGCCAGCCGATGCCAGGGTGAATTTGTATTCGACGCTGTAATCACTAGCCGGATCGGTCAGCACTGTCTCAGCGATATCGTGTCTGAAATTGTAACCCGTCGCGTCCTTCGTCCATGCCGGATCCGTTTGCAGAGTGTCAAATATCACATCTGCAACAGTCAGTGGGGTCGCAGTAACGTGGGCCGTCGTGCTGTCGAGTGGGAAAATCTGGTACTCAATCGCGGTCACGCCTGACTGCGTCAGCACATTCCCGTCCATGCCCAGGACGCGAGACAATATCGAAAACGCCGAAGCTTCCGGCACGATCCCGCTAGCCGAATAAATCATAGTCGAACCTGGTGGGGCAAACCCCCGTAGAAGGTGTCACGTCTCGGAATACATCAGATTCAGAATACTACTTAGTGCCCTACTTAATCGGAAGTCGAGATTCTTTTCTGAGATGCTTCGTCGATATTCAACATTCGCGCGAAATTTTGCGTTGACATAAGCCTGTAACACGCAAGAACTTACCGCCTATATTTTTTCAAATATATAAGG
>Ga0233412_10001016_pt1 | contig 15405 bp, 14 predicted proteins | sample Na_anoxic_4_MG_FD_180667 | JGI IMG/M metagenome (GOLD analysis project Ga0233412, IMG submission 180667) | Seawater microbial communities from Saanich Inlet, British Columbia, Canada - Na_anoxic_4_MG | ecosystem: Environmental > Aquatic > Marine > Inlet | place: Canada: British Columbia...
GAATCGATATTTGGGAACCCAGACTATATGATATTGGCAGTGCCATATTGTTTGTGATAGTTTACGAAATCGACTCATTTGTTACCTCCTTGGTTGAAGTTGTTGGGCAACTCATCCTTGGTTGTAATACTGAGTCGTTCATACGGCAAAGCCTATGAACTCTGACCTTGCTCAAAGAGCAAGGTTTTCTCCGTTAGAATAAAGAAAGGAGGAATTATGTTATCTGCAATTGAGCTAAAAGAGCAAATTCAGGCTATTGGTGCGGACTTGGTGGGTATAGCTGGGGTTGATTCGCATCTATTGCGAGAGCACGGCGAAGAGCCAGCAAAACTTTTCCCTGGAGCTCGCTCCCTTATCAGTATTGGTGTTGCCCTAAATAAGACTGCCGTATGTTCGGGCAACCTTCGCCTGGCCCGCTATGATACTATGTGCGTTTATGAGCGCATCAATCATGTATGTATGGAGACGATCCGGATACTTGCCAGCCAGGGTGCCAGGGCTGTCAGCGTGCCCCCTTATCTCCCCGTAGATATGGGAGGTGAGTCGAAAGGAATGAAGGGTGATATAAATCACAAAACAGTTGCAGCTATTGCAGGTTTGGGCGGTATTGGATTAAGCCGGTTATTGGTAACCCCTGAATTTGGTCCCTTTGTTCGTCTGGGCACTATTATTACTGATGCAGTACTGAGCGCTGACCAGCCCTTGAGTGAGAATCCTTGTGACCTCTGTGGTTTATGTAAAGATGCCTGCCCTGCAAAAGCCATCCAAGAGGATGGAACTCTCGATTATAGTGCTTGTACTTCTCATATCTTACGAAATGGCCTACCAGGGATCATTGCCATTGCAAGAAAGATGATAGGGGCTGATGAGAAGGCGATCAAAGGCGTAATCTATAGCCCTGATTTCTGGGAGATTTGGCAGTCTACTGTTTCTGGCTCTTTCTACGGCTGTTTCGAGTGTATTGCAGCCTGTCCCATTGGCTTCGATAAAGCAGGTAATGCCAGTTAACAAAGAAAAGGGAACCATGACAGAGCACAAAGAAGAGTATTGGAGCAAATTTGCCAGTACTTATAATGACGATCAAGACTATGTTGTTGGAAAGACAATTCTACAATTAATTATAAAGAGATTATCTGAAGAACATGATCTGGGAGAAGTTATAGAATTTGGATGTGGAACAGGATATTTTACTAAAGAAATAGCTAAAAAAGCAAGAAATGTTATTGCCACAGACCTTTCAGATGAGATGTTAGAAATTGCAAGAATACAATTAAAAGAGTTTCAGAATATAAGCATTCAAAAAGCTAATTGTGAAGCTACCTCGTTTCCATCGGAAAGATTTGATACCGTATTTATGGCTAATTTGATACATGTATTAATAAATCCTATAAAGGTTCTTCAAGAAAGCCATCAAATTTTAAGAAATGGAGGGTTATTGCTTCTCGTAGACTTCACAGGTTACAGGATGAACTGGTTTGGAAAAATGAAATTGGGTGTAAGATATCTTAGGAAGTGGGGCTGGCCACCACGCTATACGCGAAACAATTTATCTCCTGGTGAAATTACCTCTTTTTTAGAAAATGTGGATTTTAAAGTAGAGGAGGTTCAACTTATAGGAGATAGAACAAAGGTGTTATATGTAAGGGCTAGAAAATAGATATTGTGTTTAAAAGCACTAAACAAATGTATTGGCTGCAGACTGGGGGAGCAGTAGGATTAGATTCAGATTCTAATATTATAACACGGGTAATTTAGGTAGAAACTGTTAAGGGCAGGATGTATTATTTATATATAGCAACGGGATTCGCATTATTAATTTCTTTCATTATAAACCGCGAGAAAACCTTTAAAGCGATTAAAATAGCGATTAGGAGATTTGTAACTATTTTGCCTGCCTTTTTGGGTATGCTTATTCTTGTCTCAATTGTTCTTTTTCTCATCCCGGATAAACTTATCTCAAATTATCTTGGGAAAAACAATATAGGCATGGGGGTTCTCTTTGCCTCCTTTTTTGGCTCAATAACATTGATGCCCGGGTTTATTGCCTTTCCATTATGTGGCATTTTATTAAAAAAAGGAGTGCTGTATATGGTTTTATCTGCTTTTTCAACAACTTTAATGATGGTAGGGGTTCTCACGTATCCAATAGAAAAGGAGTATTTCGGAGTACGATTAACCATACTAAGAAATATAATGAGCCTCTTTATCGCTTTTGTTGTGGCTGTGATGACTGGTATTTTCTTTAGAGAGATTTTTTGATGAAGCGGGATGATAGTATTAAAATTGCTGGCGCATCAGGTTATTTTCTTTTCTTAATTGTTTCTCTTGCGTTTGGATTCAACCCTGGAAAGGAAATTGGCAGTAATTTTGTCTCCTTTTCCATAGACATGCTTAAGCTATTACCCTGTGCTTTCATTTTAATAGGCCTTTTTGAGGTATGGGTAAAAAGAGAAACAGTTGAAAAACATTTTGGTGAAGAATCTGGTATCAAGGGCTATATATGGGCTTTGCTCCTTGGTGGAACCACAGTCGGTGGTTTGTATGTGTCCTTTCCAGTTGCGTATTCCCTCTATGGGAAAGGCGCAAAACTTAGCATTATCCTCACCTATATTGGGGCTTCAGGGATATGTAGAGTCCCGATGGCGATATTTGAGGCATCTTTTATGGGGATAAAATTTACAATAATTAGGCTAATGGTGTCTATACCGTTAGTGATTTTGACTTCAATAGCATTGGGTGACTATTTAACAAAGAGAAATTATAAAATACGAGAGGGGAAACAAAGTGCGGACTGGGTAGAATAAGCTATTAAAAAACCGGCAGAGGACTCTGTGAATAAGCCGGTAAATATCTATTCTGTTGGAGGAAAGTCCTTAAGTGCTCCACATGTAATCAGCGCACTGATAACCTCATATACTGGTAATCCGACTACATTGGTGTACGATCCATTGATTTGTTCGATCATAAAAGAGCCAATCCCTTGAATAGCATATGCACCCGCCTTTCCAAAAGGTTCACCTGTGTTAATATAGGCCTCAATTTCGATATCACTCAATTCTTTTATTTTTACCTTTGTCATAACTGCTTCAAGGTGCACTAATTGTCTTCCTGGATCATGAATACAGAACCCGGTAATTACATCATGGGTCTTTCCTTTTAAAAGATGGAGCATATCCTGACACTCCCCAGGATTCTTTGGCTTACCAAAAATGGTCTTATTTATTACCACTATCGTATCGGCGCCAAGTATCCAACGATTGTTATAGGCGTGCTCGATTGATTCAACCTTTTGTATGGCAATATGGCAGGCAATATCTGTCGGTTTTATTTTTTTATATTGCGTTTCATTAATCATGCTTCCAGCGGAGTCAAAAGGAATTCCAATCTGTTTAAGAATAGCTTTTCGCCTTGGCGAGATCGAGGCCAGTACAAGGGGATTTTGTTTATTGATACGTTGATGGCTCATCATTCACGAAAAAAGGTTATATAATTGGCAAGCACCATAATACAATAAAAATGTTACAATGAGCCAAAGTTACAATGATGTCCTTCCCTCTATTGAAGCACTTTCGGCACTTATAAGGTTAGGCATGTATATTTTTAAATGATCAGGGCTATTTTTTCAAATAAAAAATGAGATTAAATAGTGTGGAAAAAATGTAATATATGTGGTATTTTATTAAGTTAAGAATATTTACTTTAAAAGGTGAATAAAATGCAGCTTTTTAAAACAGAAGATACGAAGGAAAAAGTGAATAATGTAGATGCTCTCAAGAGGGAACTTCAATTTAGCAGAAAACTTAATTTTATTACGAATAAGATAAATGTCTCCAAAGACGTTGATGAAATATTAATTAATTTGAGCGATAGCATTATCTCTGTCTTTGATGCAGACCGCATAACCATCTATATAGTGGATGGTACTAAAAAAGAGATTGTTTCGCGGTTTATAACAAGTGAAGAGCCAAATGAGATACGAGTTCCCCTTAATAATAAAAGCATTGCAGGGTATTGTGGTATATCAGGCAAAGTAATAAATATTGTTAATGCCTATGATAATAACGAATTGAAACAGATAAATCCTGAATTGACATTTGACAACAGCTGGGATGAAAAAACAGGGTATACAACGAGGCAGATTTTAGTCGCACCTATTAAGTTTAACAAATATCTATTGGGAGTGGTTCAACTTGTCAACAAGGTAACTGGCAAACATTTTACATTGGAGGACCAAAAATCTGCTATTGAGATAGCTAAGGTCTTAGGAATTGCCTTTTACAACCGCCAGAGGCTCAAGCAACAGATCAGAAACACAAAATTTGATTATCTCATTACCAATAATATTATTGACCGGAAAGATCTGGAAAAGGCTATGGTTCAGGCACGGAAGATGAAGAGCAGTGTAGGGAATGTTCTTATGAGTGATTATCATGTAACAAAAAAGGATATAGGCACCTCTTTAAGCATGTTTTTTAAAACAAGATTTATACCATATAGTGAGAAGATGGTCATTCCTGGACAGTTGCTGAGAGGCCTGAGGCCAGCGTACCTGAAAAATAACCTCTTTGTACCGGTGGAAAAATCTGATTCAACGATAGTGATAGCAATGGAAAATCCGAATTATTTACCCCTGCAGGATGCAGTAAAAGGGCTTATCTCTGGCGAAAACTTCGAATTTTGCGTCTCTTTACGGGAAGATATTATTAAAATGATTGATCATTTCTTTGATGTCAAGAGATCGACTATTATGGGTAGCACAGGAGATAGCATTGAAGAGATTCTTGGGCAGTTAGATACTGGAGTTGAGGAAGTAGATGAGGAACTCGAAGGAATTACCGAGGCAGATGGGGCCATAGTGCAATTAGTAAATAAAATGATTATTGATGCCTATAATAGGGGAGCCTCTGATATCCATATAGAACCGAGGATGGGTAAGGCAGATGCCGTGATCAGATTCAGGGTTGATGGATTGTGCCAGGTATACCAGACCATACCGTATACCTATAAGTCTGCAATGAGTTCACGTATAAAGATCATGAGTGCTTTGGATATTGCGGAGCGCCGTCGTCCTCAGGATGGTAAGATACAATTCAGAAAATATGCCCCGCTCAATATCGAATTGAGGGTAGCCACCATGCCGACTGTAGGGGGTAATGAAGATGTTGTCATGAGGATACTGTCTTCAAGCGAACCTCATCCATTAAATAAGATAGGCATGAACGAGAGAGATTATAAAGAATTTGTCGGAATGGTAGAGAAACCGTATGGCATAGTGCTTGTCGTTGGCCCCACTGGTAGCGGGAAAACTACTACGCTCCATTCAGCGTTGCGTTTTATCAATAAGCCGGAAACAAAAATATGGACCGCAGAGGATCCAGTGGAAATCACACAGGAAGGCCTTCGCCAGGTTCAGATGCTGCCAAAGATAGGACTTAATTTTGCATCTGCTATGAGGTCCTTCTTACGGGCGGATCCTGATGTGATCATGGTTGGGGAGATGAGGGATGAAGAGACTGTTTCCACAGGAATTGAGGCATCTCTTACCGGTCATCTGGTTTTTTCAACCCTACATACTAATAGTGCCCCTGAAACAATTACTCGATTGCTTGATATGGGAATGGATCCCTTTAATTTTGCCGATGCCCTTTTGGGTATCCTTGCGCAGAGACTGGTAAGAACCCTGTGCAAAGATTGTAAAGAGGCTTACCATCCCTCTAAAGAAGAGTTTGAATTATTGGTCAGGGCATATAATGGTGATTTTGATAGTCTGAAAATCTCATACAACAAGGATCTCAAACTTTATAGGCCCAAAGGCTGCCAAAAATGTCAAAATACTGGTTATAGGGGGAGAACAGCGATTCTTGAACTATTGGCTGGAACACCTAAAATGAAGTCCCTGATTCAAGGTAAAGCTAAGATGGAGAAAATTAGGGAACAGGCCATAGCTGATGGAATGAGAACCTTGATGCAAGATGGGATACGGAGGATATTCCTTGGTAAAACCGATCTTACGCAGGTGCGAAGGGTTTGTATGTAATTGTCTGACGATAGTTGTTTGTTGTGCCTTGAGGGGACTATAGTGATTAATTTACCTACCCTGCATAGCAAAAAAGATAATGATTTCTCTCTTACATCCAAGGGATGTAGCATACAAACACAACGGAGTACAGACAACTCTCCACTGACAGTATTACGGAAAGTTTCCAGGATACATCAGACCAGTAGTTTCCTCTATATGCATCATGATATTCATATTCTGCAAGGCATTACCTGCCTGACCTTTTACGAGATTATCAATCACGCTGATTACAATCAATTTCCCTGTTCTTGAATCTATAGTGAGCGAGATGTTACAGAAGTTGCTTCCCCTCACATCAGTGCTACTTAAAACCTCTGCATGGCTAAATATCCTAATAAATGGCTCCTTGCCATAAATTGTCTCATAAGCCTCTCTCAAGTTTTCCATATTTGCATTAGCGGTAATAGTAGCATAAATAGTTGTGATAATCCCTCTGCTCACTGGGATAACGTGCGGAGTGAATGTAACCTTGAGTTCTTTATCGGCTATGAGGGATAATTCTCTCTCGATTTCATATACATGTTGATGGCCAGTGACCTTGTAGGCATTCATAGCCTCATATCGAGCAGGGAAATGAAATAAAGGGGAGGGGGTTTTCCCAGCCCCGGAAACACCGGTTTTTGCATCAAATATTATACCCTCGCTTTCTATAAGGCCGAATTTTAGCGCAGGTACGAGCCCAAGTATACAGCTTACTGCAAAACATCCTGGATTACCAACTAACTTAGAATTGGCTATTATTTCTCTATGTAACTCGGGAAGGCCATAGGTAGTGGAGTGGAGAATATCTGGATTAGCATGTTCCTTTGGCTTTCCGATTCTGGCAGCATAAGAGGCATAGCTCTCTTTATCATTAAAACGAAAGTCCCCGCTATAATCAATTACTTTAACACCTTTATTCAACCACTTTGTTGCCTCTTTTTGACCAACTCCGTTAGGGGTAGCATAGAAGACGATATCAAAGTCATGTGGACATTGAGGGTCGGCTGGATCAAAAACTGGTAGATCACAAAATCCTTTTAAATGAGGATAAACTGTGCTGATGGGCTTACCGGTTTCTTGCTTGGCCATAAGAGCACATATGTTAACAAAAGGATGGTTTATGAGGAGTTCGATCAAACCTACCCCACCATACCCTGTTGCCCCAATGAGCCCAACTTGTATCTTTTTTTTTGCCATTTCTTATACGTTAAATCGAAATTTGATTATGTCTCCGTCTTGTACCATATATTCCTTACCTTCTAGTTTGACATGGCCATCCTTTTTTGCCTCGGAAAAATTTCCATATTTAGCCAATGTATCACAAGAAAGAACCTCAGCCTTTATAAATCCCTTTTTCATATCTGAATGGATGAGATCAGCAGCATCTATTGCTGAGGTACCTTTGGTGATTGACCATGATCGTACCTCATTTTCCACAATTGTAAAAAAGGAAATGAGGTCAGATGCAGCAAAGGAGCGCTTGATAACTCTATCGAGGAGAGAACTCTCAATATTAAAGGCTGATAAAAATTCCTGCGCCTCCTCCGGGCCCATCTCTCCTATCTCCATCTCTAATTTACCCCGAACTACCATAAGCTCAACATTTTTAGGGATACGAGGCATCATGGGTAGATCTTCATCTTCGTCTGAGTTGTTTGAAATTACCAGCATGGGTTTAGCAGATAAAAAGGTAAAACCTCTTAGAAGTAGAGAATTAGCTATCTCAGAATTATCCCTCAATGGTTTATCTTCAGATAGCGAATCAATGCATTTCTTTAATAGCGAAGCTTCCTCGGCATTTATTTTTTTTCCTTTTTTTTTATCTAATTTTATTTTTTCCACCCTCTTTTCAGCCACTAAAAGATCACTTACTATCATTTCTGATTCCAGTTTAAAGAAATCTTCTTCAGGTGTGGGAGCAGGCCCTCCAAAAATCTGAAAATTTTTTATAACCTGAATCAATCCATCGCAGACTCTCACTGCATTAAGGGTGACATTTTCTTTTTCCCTTGTGGAATGATCGATATCTATTGTTTTTCCAGGCAGCAGATATTCTACCTGAGAATAGATGGTTTTTTTTGGCTTATAGGTCTTACTAAGATAATCTACTCTTTCATCAGGTACATTAACGGTTGCAATAAGCTGATCGCCTTTCTTGACCTTTTCTTGACTTATTGTTCCTCTCGCAGCAGTCAAGGCCTTAAAGATCGTAAATTTCCCTGATTGCGGCAGTCCAATAAAACCTAATTTCATTTTCAGTGCCTGAAGGTAAATTGTCTGTTATCCATTCACTGTTTTCTGATGGATATCAAGCAATGCAGATGGATAAAGGTCAGCGGTCAACAGCAAATGTTTCATTAATGCATGAAAGATGTTTCCTTTTATTTTTTTATTTGTTTTATAGAGATTTAGAAGCATGGACCTGGTTTGCATCCTTTTTGATGATCGTGCTGTAGGACAGCCATTATCTATCACAGGGAATCCCATTTCATCAGTATATCGTTTAATACTATTCTTATTTAACAGATAAAATGGCCGTATAATGGTGAGTTTTCCGTTAAATAGCTCTTGTACAGGCTGGATCGTATCTATTGATCCTGCGAAAAAGAGGTTTAAAAAAAATGTCTCAATGAAATCATCTTTCTGATGTCCAAATGCTATTTTATTGCATTTAAGTTCTGCTGCCTTTTCAAATATGGCCTTTCTTCTCAGGCGTGAGCAGAGAAAACATGGGTTTTCCTTGTTTTCTTTTGCATGGGCACGTGGTCCAAAGCTGCTTTTAATAATACAATAATCAAAACCATTTAGATTGAAAAAATCCTCCATCTTTTTCCCTGTATCTTGCCCAAAGCCTAATTCTACATGAACCGCTTTTATATCATACGTAATAGGAATTCTTGTTAAACGATCTCTTAATAACCATAAAAGGGCTACACTATCCTGACCTCCTGAAACAGCAACCAATATTCTGTCTCCATCTCCTATCATTTGAAAACGAGAGACAGCTTTGCCCATAAATCGCTTCATTTCTTTAGTTGCATAGCTCAATTATTGCTCCCTTCTCTCTCTCCAAATATCTTAGTACCTATCCTTACCAAATTTGCTCCCTCTTGTATGGCAACCTCATAAGAATTGGTCATGCCCATGGAGAGATATTTCATTTCCACATTCGGTAAGTGAAGATCCTTAATCTGTTCGAATATCGCCCTTGTTTTCATGAAGTAAGGACGTGATTCTTCTGGGTCCCCGAATCTCGGTCCCATGGTCATCAATCCCATTATCTTTATATAATTAAGTGAGGAGATGTCCTTTATTAATTGTGTTACATCCTTTGGGGCTACCCCGGCTTTTTGATTTTCTTCACCACTATTAACCTCAATCAATATGGGCATTACTTTATTTCGTTTCTCGCACCATTTCTCTATCTCCTTGGCCAATCTGAGGGAGTCAACAGATTCGATCATATCAAAGATATCAATGACCTTTTTAACCTTATTTCTCTGTAAATGTCCAATGAAGTGCCATTCGGCCTTTTGTGTTACTTCATTAATTACATCTAACGCATCGTTGAGGTAATTTTCTCCTATAATTTTAATACCCCCCCTTATTGCCTCAGATATTTCATCAGCGTTTCTTGTTTTAGCAGCTGCAAGCAGGGTGACACCTTCTGGTAGCTCACTAAGCAAGCGTTTAATATTTTCCTTTATCATTTTGACCTCACCTCTTGATCTTGTTTTTGGCTAACTAAAACTCTTTCATACGATGCAAGATAATTAAATGCTTAGAGAAATAATGATACTGGATTCTTTTTTATGATAAAAATCGATCCAGCTTGCAAGATATAAATTAGAATCGTAAATTTTCCTAATTTTCAAAAAGAATAAACTACCTCGCAGCCCTGCTCATCCGGGATCTCCGCTACGCTTCGACAAGCTGCGGGGAATTAAGCCCTGTCCGCCGTCTTTGTGGCGGACTAAATAAGAAAGGGAGTTCTGTGATGGAGTGAACTATTTTTTCAAACCATCCATTATGGTAACAAGTTGAAGGTTTAGATATCTCTCCAGGCTGAGGCGATGCTTGAAATGCCATTGCTTAAGGACCCACATATGTGCCATAATAAGAATATTATAGGCCATTAAATCTACATTCACCCTTTTAAAGATGCCATATTCGATACCTTCCTTGATTATTTTAGCGAAAATATTGCTTATATCTACTTCGAGTTGCATTATACGTGACTTAGTTGGCTTATCAAGGGAATTAGATTTTTGGTAGATTAACATAGCCTTCTCTTTTTGCTGATCGAATACTTTAAAACAAATATTAACTGCAATAGCTAACTTCTCTTCAGGGTCATCAATTCCCTTAATCATCATAATGAGGTTGTCTTGAAACATCTTAAGGACATCTTCCATAATCATTCCCATGATTTCCGACTTATTCTTTATGTAGCTGTGGGTTACTGGCAGGCTTACACCTGCCATTTCAGAAATTTCCTCAATGGAGCTAGCGTTAAAACCCTTTTGAGCATAAAGAATACTTGCTGCATCTATGATTTTCTTTCTCACCTTATCCGGAGAGGTGATTTGATCAAGAACTGTGAGCACATGTCTTGAACTATCCATATCTATTTCTCCTTTAAAAGATTTATTTTTATGATATGCCTAACTATCGATGAATATCAGGCCATTTGCCCAAAGTTTATGAAGAAAATGCCCATATTCCGACTATCACTGCCAATAGTCCACAGAAGGGAAAAGCTTCTTGTCTGTATGTGGTAAAAACAGGGATGCTATGTATTCATCCATATATGGTAGATATGTAGATAGCTCGATATTAGTCATCATATTTGCTATATCCGCTGTATGCTCGAATGCAGCCTCAGATAAAAGGGCCATTCTGGCGCCTATAAGAGAACTGTTTCCAACAAACTGGATCTTTTTTGGATCAATATCTGGTAATAGACCTATAGAGATAGACTTAGATATATTTAGATAGTTTCCAAAACCACCTGCCACAAAAAATGTATCTATCGCATTGAACGCTATGCCAACATAATCTGTTAAGGACTTAATAGCAGCAAATACAGCGCCTTTTGATCTGATAAGATTAATGATATCTGACTCTTTAAAGGTTATATCCTGCCCTGATTCTGTTTCGTCTGCAAAGGCCACTATAAATTGGGGCTCGTCATCTTTCTCTATTATCCTGTCATTCTTTGTGGACATATTAAAGTGTCCTTGTTGGTCAATGATCCCATTTTTAACAAGCTCATAGATGATGTCAATAAGCCCTGAGCCACATATTCCTCTCGGCTTGGCCCTTTGAATAGTCCAATACTGAACCATATTATCCTTTATATCTATCTTTTGTATAGCACCTCGGATAGCCCTCATGCCGCAGCTAACGCCCCCACCCTCAAAGGCAGGTCCGGCCGATGCAGAGCAACAGACAATCCAATCATTATTTCCAAGGGCAATTTCTCCATTCGTGCCAATATCTATCAGGACCTTTATCTCTGGCTTTTCTGCTATGCCGCAGGCCAGGATCCCGGAAACTATATCACCGCCGACATAACTGGCTACATCGGGAAGTGTCTCTAATATGCCCTCCGGGTATATATCTATATCTATTTCTCTAGCCTTTATCTGGGGAAAGGAATGAGTCGTTGGAACATAAGGGGCGAGTCGGATCGAGCATGGCATTAGCCCTAAAAGAAAATGACTCATTGTTGTATTTCCAGCGGCAACAATGGCAGTAATGTCCTTAGGATCTATACTATGCTTATTAGTTAGGCTTCTTATCAGATCATTAATATTTTTAACTATTGACTTATGAAGCTCTTGAAGACCTTGTTCCTTACCGCAGGCAAAGGCAATCCTTGTAATAACATCCTCACCATAATTGGATTGAAGATTATGGGTACCTTCACCGCCAATCACCTTACCTGATTGTAAATGCAGCAGTTGAGCAACAACTGTTGTTGTGCCTACATCGATGGCCAGTCCATAATTATTATCATTGGTATTTCCAGTATCTATTTCTAATATTTTCCACCCATTATTTTGCCTGGCAATCGTGGCTGTAACCTTCCAGCTGCTATTTCGTAATTTACTCCCTAGTTCTCTCAGGCAGCCCAGAGACCTCTCATATGTATTATATTTGGTCTTCCTTTTTAGTTCTCTTATAACTCTATCGCTATCAGCTATATTGTCTTCATTAGATGGCTCTTCTAATTCCATATATAACTTTTGTACAAGGGGCTCAAAATGAGCGGATTCTACAGATGCAGCCTCCGAAATAAATGAGTCTGTTAAGAGGATCTGTTCCGCCTCCAGTCGGGATTCAGGCGGAATGACAACCTCAAGGTTATCTTGAACCTTGGTCTGGCATGCCAGCACATAAGAATCATCTATTTCTTCTTTAGTAAGTAACGCAATAGCATATTTATCAGCCTTTGCCTTACCATTTATGATCTGAACACGACACTTACCGCATACGCCTTTCCCTCCGCAAATAGTGTTCACATAGACACCGGCCTTTCCTGCTGCCTGCATTAATGTAGTATTTTCCTCGACTTCAATATCTTTGCCATCTGGAAGAAAGGTTACCTTAAATTTTCTCATAAATTACCTTCTCTATTTTTAAATTATTCCTGATTTTTACCGTCTTTTATCGCTTTTTCAAGATTGACGACTTCGGAAAAAGGCCAACTGTCCTGCCCTGGCGGGAGAGCTTTTTACTTTGTGGTCCCAATTTTGATGAATTCGTAAAAAGTCCAATTTCTCCTCCCCTGGTGGGAGGGGATTAAGGGGAGGGGGTATAACTATCTGAAATACTATCTTATTCACCCTCACCCCAACCCTCTCCCTTCGAGGGAGAGGGAGTTTTGCGACTTTTTACGAAACCATCAATTTTGAATTGTTACGAGTTCATCAAACATATTATTTTAGTCCAAAAATTTTTGATAGGTCAAGAGATTTTCACCTTATTTGTCTCCCAACCAAATCAAAACCCTATTTAAATCATCTTTTAATCTTCTCATAGCCTGACCTCTATGGCTTACCTTGTTTTTTTCTTCAACTGATAATTGGGCAAATGTTTTCCCGAGGGGAGAATAGTAAAAAAAGGGATCATATCCAAAACCACTTGTTCCTACAGGCTCATGTAAGATTACCCCAGAACATCTTCCAACATAAGTCAAAACCTGGCCAGTTGGTTTGGATATGGCAATACAACACACAAAGACGGCATTTCTATCCTCTTTCCCTTCCATTTCCTCAAGAAGTTTCCGGTTGTTTTGACAATTAGTGGCTGATTTTCCGGCATAGCGTGCTGAAAAGATACCTGGCGCTCCATTTAATGCCTCTACTATAAGCCCCGAATCATCGGCAATGGCAGGAAGGTCAAGTGCGTTTGATACAAATTTTGCCTTATTTATTGCAATTTCTTCAAATGTGCTTCCTTCTTCCTCAAATTCGGGAATTGTTTGAAATTCAGAAATACCTTTAATCTCTACAGGAATCCCGTTAAACAGTAGTTCAAACTCCCTCTTTTTACCCTTGTTACGGGTTGCCAGAACTAAAACTATTTTTGACATAAAATTTTCTCTCTTAAATTGATGGATCTGAAATGTAAAACTTGAAACTCGAAATTTGTTATTCTTAGTTGTTTCCCCGTTGAATTTATTTCATTTCTCCAGTTTCACCAAAATATCTTACTTGATTATTTATTAAAAGCCTTTTATATATAATGATTCAAAAATTTGTAACATTTCTTTATCTTCTACAAGGTTTTGTATGAGTGAAAAAAAGATATTTGTTGTTGGAGATATTCATGGCTGTTTGGAGATGCTCAAAAGACTTATTGATAAAATAGAGTGGGATCCAGCTAATGATCGACTCATTTTTATCGGAGACTATATCGACAGAGGAGAAAATTCTAAGGGTGTTATCGATTATATTTTAAAATTAAAAGAGAATACTTCCTTAATTCAATGTCTTATTGGAAACCATGAGCAGATGTTTCTTGATTATTTATCAGGCGTTGATCCCGAGAGCTCCCTTTTAAACGGAGGACTCTCTACTCTTAAAAGCTATGAGAAAGCAAGGCAAAGTCAGAATAATCCACTGATTCCATATTCTCATCTTGATTTTTTTTCTTCACTCTTGCCTATGATAGAACTTGAGCGCTACTATATTGTTCATGCTGGTTTTCGTCCGCATATAAGTATTGAGGATCAAGACCTGAATGATATGATGTGGATTAGAGAGGAATTTATCTATTCCGATTATTATTTTGGAAAGGTGGTTATATTCGGACATACTCCATTTCATAGCCCTGTGATTATGAAAAATAAGATAGGTATAGATACTGCAGCAGTTTTTGGAAATTATTTAACTTGTCTAGAGCTTCCAGAAGAAAAATTTCATTCGGTTAGACCTCAGTAAGGCATTTTTCGTAATTGTTCAAGATATTGCTTGCCCTGTTAAATGCCGCTTCTGGCGGCCCCTTACAGGGATTCCATAGGGTAAAGATGAAGGCGGGCGAGCTACCATAGAGGAAATGCCCTATTCATTGGGGGAGGATTCACGGTTTGAGTGCCGAGTTAAGTTCAAAAGCTGCTTTAGAAGTTAAGCCCTTTTCTGAGATTTAATGCCTCACCTATAGATTTTTGTTTAGAAACTTTAGAGCATTCCACTTCGCGCTTTACAATCTACAGAACCGTAAATCAGGACTCCAGATATGTGGTTGCCTTACTTCCCGCTAGAGAGTCTTGCTTATTTTCTTAACTACCAACCAGCCGATGAAACATCCAATAGCATAGTGCAGAAAGTCCCACCATGAGAATGTGGTGCCAATGAATGTAGTCCCCAGAAAATATGAGCGAATCTTTTCCAAGAGCCATGGATGGTAAAGCTGAAGAATTTCTAAAATACTGGTAATCGCGAGTACCCAGAATGGAATTCTATTGGCTGATTTTTTAGTTGGAAAAAAGAAAAAAACAACTAGAATCCAGAAGATCTCATAAAGAACCCCCGCACCATAATCATTAAACCACCATCTGCCGGGCCCTGAGTAGAACTTAAATAAGAATCCTAATGGAGTGACAACCAAGAGGTATAAAACAATATATGTTCGGGTTAGATAATGTGACACATTTATTTGGCGAAAAGGATTATTGATTGTGACATTTGAGATAATGAATAGCTAGTATATGGCATTGATGAATTGTCTGATAAAGAAAGGAATTGATTATAAATACAAGCGGTCACCTGATTGACCCATAATAATCTATTTTCTACTGTAGATTAAGTTCGTTGATTATATCCGTTGCACAGGTT
>Ga0233412_10001017_pt1 | contig 15386 bp, 22 predicted proteins | sample Na_anoxic_4_MG_FD_180667 | JGI IMG/M metagenome (GOLD analysis project Ga0233412, IMG submission 180667) | Seawater microbial communities from Saanich Inlet, British Columbia, Canada - Na_anoxic_4_MG | ecosystem: Environmental > Aquatic > Marine > Inlet | place: Canada: British Columbia...
ATCTTTTATCTATATTGTGAGGAAATACGAGTTTGAAAGTTTTTCTAGGAACAATGCCATGAGAAATAAGATCATTAGCCATTTCTTTACACCATATACTTGTAGTAGCTTTAAAAAATCTTTTACAATTGCATAAAGATGATGTTTTTTTAACAGTATGAGACGCTTCCATATGAGAAAGGAATAAAGAAACATGATCACGATCACCCCATTTGAGACTTAAACATAACATACTCCCCTTTTTAGTAACCTGAACGCAACCATCAGCGGCAAGAAATCCTAACCAATATGCTTTCTTTTCTGTGTTTATTGCATGAAAAAAAGATCTATTAAGATGATATCTGTTTGGAATACTTTGTTTTTCTGGGGAATAAACCCCTGCTTTCATTAGATACCCTCTTATAGAATTTGAACAACAATCCCATTTTTTTGCTAAAGAATTTGCACTTTTACCACTTTTGTGTTCTTTTATAATTGTTAATATGTCCTGATCGTTTAATTTATTCTGGAACCAACCTTTACCTGTTTTATTCATAATATCTCCTTTATTCTTTATATTCGGCTTTCAACCAATGAATCCTCTAACAAATGTGAGTTTTATTTATGATATAATATTTATATGACCGCTGCACGCAACATGCTGTGTAAACCCGGAGGAACCTATAGAAAATATACGGCAGAGTATTTGTGTGAGTCTATTTGGTACTGGTCTCAATACGTTAGCGTTAAAGCAGAGGATGATAGTGAAGTTAGGTAAACGTATAAAATACTTCCGAAAAAATTGGAAAACTGGAGTTCATCTAATTTTCCGAACAAAAAGATTTGGGGTAAATAACCAATGGTGGTCAGACTTCGATTCTGGTTTCGGATGTTCTATCAAAAGACAAATATGGGAGATCATTACCATACGTCCTATCATCAAAAACTATAAACGTATGAAACATCGTGCTGGTGCTCTTCATTTTTTAACTAACGAAGATTATGAACTGTCTTTTGGAGAACCTAAAAAATATCCTTATGACCATTGAACGATTTATATTTCGAATAACTCATTGGAGACTTTTAGTTCATTATCTTTTCAGAACGAAGAGATTTGGATATAATAATGAGTGGTGGGCGAAAGAGGATTTCTTTTTAGGTTGGGGCTTAAAGAAACAAATCTTTTCAACGCTAAAAATCTGTCCGCTTTTTGGAAATTACTGGCATGCTAAATGGAGAGCTTGTAAAGTAAATGCCATGACAGATAAAGATTTTAAGTTAGCTTACGGACAAACAAAATCTGAATACATAGACTTACTTAATAGATAGAGGAATTTTTATTCTATTTGCGTATCTGTAAATATGGACAAATTCAAAAAGGGTGACGTTATTGATGGAAAGACTGTGGGGGAAATTGTTTATGAGTTTGAAATCCTATCTTCTAGCTACGAAATGGATAGTACTGCATGGGTAGTATTGTTTACTGATGAATCAAAACACATTGTGTTTACTAAGAAGGACAAACCATACATAGCTAAGTGGATAGAAATAGATGAAATTGTCGAAAATATAGAAAGGCTATTCTTGATATAAGAAACGCCATTTCTATATAAAATGATCACCACAATTTGCAAGAACATAAATGAATTCCATTACAAGGTTTTAGAGAAAGCTCTATCTTCGCATACTGCAAGTATATCATGTAAAGATGACAATATTTTCTCTAGATTTTTTGTTGGTTTTTTTTTCAAGTGTTCTAGTTCATTTCAAGACGAGTGGATAGCGATTAACATTAAAATCATATCTGAGGATAAGAATTCTATTGCTTCTGCTTCAAAAAGGATGGCTCTCATGCTTATATTGGAGTCTGCTATAGAGGGAAAGAAAGAAGAAATCGGGAAAATATTAAATGCAACTGCTCAAGGTGATTTTGCGGTTTTAGATCCAATGGGAGAGACAAATAATGACGATCTTGATGACATAGAATCGGGTGAAAACCCATTTACTCTCCTTGACCTAAAATAAATCGGGGGAAATTGTTTTTTTATTAAAGGAAAAGAAGTATAGTTTATATATGTATAATATATGAATAGATGTCCTGGAAATTCGTCAAGTCGTTCATTAGATTCTATAGTAATAATATGTTCTTGTGGCAAAGAGGTTGAAATATTTAGTGACGAGCAGAAGCGAAGATGTTTTTGTGGAAGAAATGTTTATCAAAAGACGATCCCTCAATGTGCAGATTGGTGCCCTTCTGCGAAATTATGTCTTGGATTAATTTAAGATTTTTTCTTTTTCAGGATGTTTATTCTATTTGTAAGGTCTTTGATTTTTTCTTTTGAGATTATTACTTCTAGGGCATATTTGAAATATCTTGATGGAACATTATTTATGAAGTTATCGCAGGGATGTAGAGAGGGCAAAAATTTAGAAATTATTCCGACAACTTCATCTTTGTCGTTAAGCATTGGACCTCCTGACATTCCTCTTGCTCCTCCCCCTGCGAACCATAGTTCTGTTTTTGAGACATTGCATACATATCCTTTGACGGTGAATTTTCTTATAGTATGAATTACATCTCCTGGATATCCAACAAGCCATGCATCGTCCATGACTTTTGCTTTTATCGATATTTTATATATAGGATATATCTTATTGGATTTAAATCTTAATATCGCAGCATCAGCCCTTGGTAGGACATATACTACTTCTCCTTTTTGATTATCTATAAAAACTTCTGGTTCTATCATGGCGACTACATGTTTTGCTGTGACAGCATAATAGTAATCATTGAACTTGTCTACTATGAAACAGCTACCTGTTGACATTACGGGATATTTTTTTAATTTCTTTAGTCTCTCTTTAGCTTTTTTTAAATTTTCTCCATTTTCAAAAAAATCAAAATCAAAGATCGGTTCTTCATCGGTAGGAGGCATTACTGCTAGTTTTGTATTTGTAATCCAATTAAAAAAACTATATCCTTTTGCTTTTAAATGGAGAACTCCATTTGTATTTGGGACATGTACTGATCGTTGAAAAATAGTGATATTATCTGTTTCTATAAAAGACGGGATAGAGCATCCAGAAAATACAAGTAAGACTAACAGAGTAATTTTATACATTTTTTTACCTCTGTTGGTATTATATCATAAAAATTAACACATTTGCACAAAATCAAATTGGATAATCTTCCATTCTAGGTTCGTCTGAGATATCTTCTTGACAGGTTATTGTTTGTTTCCCTTTCACTCCTGTCATTTTGATAAATTTCCATCTTTTGTGTATATTGTTAAAATCTTCCCATGTTGTAGGGTTTTCGTTTTTTTCTATAACTTCTTCATTGAGAGGGATTGTAAGTTCGTCTGCCATCTTTTTATTTTCTCTCAGGCATTCTTCTTCTACTTCTAATTCTACTGTAAAGATATGAGTCCCACCTGAATATTCTGTCCAAGTAACATTAAAAGGTTGCCATATTCCTTGAAAATTGACTGTTGTATTTTCGTCTAACCCTTGTTCGAAAGTTCTTTGATCTGCTTTGTGTCCAGTTGTATCCCAAAGGAAGTTTCCGTCATCATTTTCAATTCTATAGACTGTTCCTGAGATAATAACGCTTGCCCATTCTCCGTCTTCTCCGGTAAAATTAAAATTTTCTGTTCCCCAGACAGTCACGGCTCTTTGAGATTCTAGCGTTCTTGTTGCCATAGCTAACCCTTTGAAAAATATAAACTTCTAATTTTAATTGATAATTTTAGCTTAAAATCCTTTAATTTTCCTTCTTTGTGGTTAAAGTTATTGTTATGATTAGACGAAACATTCAATAATGGCGTAGTACCGTAATAGTATTTGATGAGCAATAATAGAAGAATAATAATTTGGAGAGGTATTCATAGTTTGCCTTTAGACATGAGGCCAGACTCCATAGATATCCCAGAGAAGCCAATTACGAGCAAACAGAAAAAAGCTCTGCTTCGTTATGGATATGATTATGGGGAAGAAATTCTCTCTAGAAAAAAAGCAACTCAAATTCTAAAAAAGTTGTACGGTGACAAACAGAGAGAGGAGGCTATCTAGTAAAACCAAGTGGTTAAAGACCACCGGAATTGCAGAGTCCTACCAGGATGAAAGTATACCAAGCTCCTGGATGGCATCTATAGCGCAACAACACGATAGGTTTAAAAACTATCGTCGTGAACGTCCTGTAAGTATACGAGTAGCTAGATAGTATTCGGAAAAACCGCTTGATTATGTATTTTTTTTGTCAGGTTCTCCTTTGGACCATAGAGGAGCGTGTATGTTAACTAGTTGAATTTATTGTTAGTAAAAAAAAGAAAAATGTTAAAAAACTCATGAGTCGGGACGAGAATGAAATGAACGTTTCGGCTTACGAGTTGAAGAGCGAAGCGATGAAACGAAGTACAGTATAAAAATCTTAGCAACAAAGGAAAATTATGAGTAAATGGGAAAAAAATCATATTAGCAAAAATGAACCAATGAGTTACGAACAAAAAATGTTTCTCATAAAACTAGGATTCAATGTTAGGGATTTAGAGACTGGTAGGTTTTCTAAAAGAGATGCTTTTTGTCTGATAGATCAAGCAGTAAAAGAAAAGGCAGAGTTAAAAAAACTAGAAAAAATGGAAATCGTTGTTAAAGATGAAAAATTACCTCAATCAACAACAGAGACTAAAGAAGAACGTTGGTTCAAAGGTGACAATGAAGAAAATTGGTAAACCAATTAAATTGTTTTTCCGATACCAAGTTAGTTATTTTAAGTAGAAAAAAGGACTAATATGTTTTCACCAAATGATCCTAGAGTAAAAGAAAATTTACCAAAAATTAAAAAAGCATTATTAAACAAGGATATTTCTATCTATTTTGTACCCTCAGAAAAACTCAAAAAAGAGTTATTAGCTGGAAATAATCCTATGATTCAAGGAATTCCAAAAACGTTTGTTACTATACTCCTAGAAAATAAAGGACTAGTAATCCAAAAACAAATGTTATTCAAATGGTTAGAAGGTAAATTAGATCAGAAAAATTCGTATATGTTATCAAATGGTGAAGTCAAAATAGTTGATAGCACAGTTAATATCCAAAATATATTGTAAGGAAAATATTATGGCAAAAGAAGAAAAAAAACCTAAAACTGTAAAACCAATCAAAAAACAAAAAGATATAAAAGTAAGTGATTTTTTAATAGATGGTAAATTTATTCATATAAAAGTTGGTAATGAAATGCGTCCTGCTACTGATCAAGATATAGCAGAAACAGAAGAAAAAATAACAGAAATTATAGATTCAAATAAAATCAAATGTATTGTATTTGTTACTCATCATGCTGTTGACATAAATGTTTATTGAAGGAATTGCCGTTATTCTAATTGTAAGAAATAATAGGAGTTTTAATGAAATCGTCGTGTTCTATATTTCAAGACTTTAATGAATTTTGGACTTACACCAAATATCTATCAAACATACAGAGAAATACTCTGTTCGCAAGTCTTTCACCCAAAGATAGACGTAAACTAGAAACATCTTATAAGCAGGGTGGTTGGGAAGATTTGTTTATGAGAAACTGCATAGATAGTATTATTGATGATATTAAAAAAGAGAAAGAAATTGATCTGTTAAAAATAAAGTCTCAAGCTATACGTGGAAAATGTACATATATAAAATATGATGATTGGAAAGATATCAACGAAGCTTTATCTAAATATTCTGATGATCATCTCAGATACGTACTGGGAAATATCATAATAGAAAAAGAAGGAGATATGGCTTGCTTATTCTATAAAAAGCAAAGGTAAAATGTCAAAAAAAAATAAGAGACCGGAAGTAACGGAGAACGAGACGACATTCAAAAAAATTACACTGTCAGCGAAGACGGATGAACAAAGAGAAGTAATAAAGTCAATTAAAAACAATGAAATAACTTTTATTCATGGTTGCCCAGGAAGTGGCAAGTCGCACTTAGCTGTTGTTTATGGATTAAAGGAACTTTTAGCTTGTAGATATAAGCAACTTATTTTTACAAGACCATGTAAAGAGTCAATGGGTGAAAAGCTTGGATCTCTTCCAGGTGATTCAGATGATAAAATAGCTCCTTATATGATGCCTCTTTTCGAAATCTTAAAACAATACATATCTCAAAAAGAAATAGACAAGTATGTCAACGAGGGGCTTATTAGAATGATTCCTCTCGCTTACTATAGAGGCATTACTTTCAACAATTCATTCATAGTAGCAGATGAATTTCAAAATACTATTCCAGAACAAATGAGATTATTCTTGACAAGATTCGGAAAGAATAGTAAAATTGTTATTACTGGAGATGTTAGACAGTCTGACATTGGTCGTGAAAACGGTATGGCAGATGCTATGAATAGACTGCAAGACATTAAAGGGATAGCTTTTAATGAATTGACATCTAAAAGTATAGTCAGGCATCCAATTATTAGTGATATTGAAGATAGATATAACTCTAAAACCATAAGCTAAAAGACTGATAATTCCGAAATAATAGAAGGAATATAATATTTTCTATATAATTAAATATTGTATAGGAATAGTGGTAGTATACTTATTAGGAGCAATATTTATGTCATTTTTTAATAGCATTGTAAACAAAATAGCTGGTAGACTCAAAAAAGCACAAGGTATTGGTCAAGATGTCAATCAAGAAACAGGTTATGGTTATGAATCACAAGATGAAATAATAGACCGTATTGATAATGCTCAACCTCAGGTTCAACCTCAACCTCAAATGGGCAGTTTCTCTGATGTGCAGATTCAGATGATTGTAGCTAGAGCTAGAAAATTTCTAGATTTAGTAGATACTGTTGACCCATTAGAATCTGTACTTCCTGCATTTCCTCAATATTTTAAGAATGATCCACTAAAAGGATATTTCATTCAAACTGCTTATAATGTATTGGGAGGGAAGGGTATCTCTCAAGACATTATTGATGAGTTACTAGGATATTGGTATGGAACCCCACAAGAAGTTGAACCACAAGAAGTTGAACCACAAGAAGTTGAACCACAAGAAGTTGAACCACAAGAAGTTGAACCACAAGAAGTTGAAAGAATAAAGATTAAGCGTCCACCAGATTCAAGAATGACAGAAGAAATCAAAAGGAAGTTGTCAAATAGTGATATCGAAGAAAGACTTAGAAGTAGTAAAGAGGTTAATCCAGATTTATGTTTTAAAGGGATAGAACAATTAGATTCAAGATTAGGGGATTTGTATACCATTGGTGAAAAAAAGAAAGGTACTGGTAATATGGATAGATATCCTATAACCTGGACTCCCCCAGAAGCTCAGGAGGTTATAGATTCATATTTCAAAGACGAGAGGATTGATACTTCAGCATTAGTTACAAAAGTAACTCGTTCAGTTAAAAATTTTCTACATAAAAAACAATTAAAGCACCAGGTCCAAGATGCAGATATAGATAGTTGGGTATGGCAATCGATGAATACGCCGGATAGCCTTAATTTGAGTAGGACTCAAAGATTTAATCCGCAAAATGGTTCGACCCTTTGTGTTGGTGGAGGAGATTATCTTGTTAACTTTTTTAGAAAAAATCCTACATATTTACCAGAAGGTATAAGTGCAGAATATGCTGAAGCAAATGCCAAAGAATGGGATTTTAGAGTTAAATTGGCTCCAATTATGTCTTCTCTTATCTCCGATAAAAATAGAGATGTTTTAGATTATGTTTTTAACGGTATGGGTACTCTTATAGGAAATCTAATCATTGATAGCGTACCGAAAAATCAACTATCTTATGATGTAGAATCTGGTACTGGAAAAACTTATAAAGACATACTAGATGCTAAAAAGGACAAAGTAGGTGACAGAGGAGCGGTTCCTGATAAGAGGAATCCTGAAGTAGGAGAGATGGTAAATGATAGAGAATGGGAGATGCTAAAAGCATTTGCACCGCCAGTAGAAGATTACGCAGGATATCCAGATCAGGACGGAAAAGGGAATATTTTAAGGGAAGTCTATAATGATTTAGGTCACTCAGCATCAGATTCTATGACTGATGATATTGTTGAGATGAATCAAGGAACTCCCAAAGGGAAGCAAAATGTTATTAAAATGAATAGAAGGGCTGATCTTTTACAGATTTTTATGCTTTATGGAACGAATCAAATTGAAGATATAGTTAAACCAATGTCTGAGTTATTTAACCCGCATGGTAAGATCCATTTAGATTTTAAGGAGAATAAGGTCAAAAGTTGGGGCAGCTTGATATCTCCAGGCTCGTTTTTAAATACATTTATAAATGTTGCTAAAGCAAAAGAGATGATTGCAACAGATTTTCCTGCTGGCGGACTGTCAGTGAGTAATAATGAATCCACTATTGGAACTAAAGTAAGTGATCATTTTAAACGACAAGGAATTGAAGATCCTGTTCTTTATAATATGCTCGCAGATGAGAATTTTATTAGAAGAAGTAGATTTATAGATTTGGGAGTAGAAACCACCTCGACAACAAAGAAACCAGTAACAGAGAATATGTTCAGTTTAGAATATGGATATTTTGATCGAGATCTAAATTTAAAGCAACATGAAGCAATGGGTACAAAGATTCGAGGACAGCAAGCATACGATCTTCAAAATATTGTTCCTTATCTTTTGCAGTCTGCTATCGACAAGGAGAGGGATATACTCGCCAATTCCGAAGATCCCCAAGCTGCACTAGAGAGATTTCGTTTTGGAAGAAAATTTTTAGCCAGAGCATATCCTAGACATTCAGCTATGGAATCAACTGAAGAAGGAAGACACGTTGGAGGAAGAAGAAATGATATTTTGAGTAGGATGATTGGTAGAGATATGACTCCTAGAGAGGCATGGTGGATGGCGACAGGTAGAATAGATATCCCTCTTGACGAAATTAAAATGTCTCGTGAAGAGGCTGTAATAGAGAAAAAAAACAGTCCACCAAGAAAGAGAAAGAAAAAAGCTAGTGAACAGTTTATTAATGGTCTATACAAAAGCGGGAATTCCATCCTTGTAGAGTTAGTCAAATCTCAACAGATGCTTGATGGATTTGGTTTAGGAGAAGATGTAATAAAGACGATAAATAAGGTGGGAGACGATTATAGAAACAGAATAGAATCGTTAAGAGATTAATTATGAAGATATATTGTGTGTGTAAATGCGGAGAGCATGCTCATGATGAGGCTACTCTTGAAGTCAATTTTAGAGATAACGTCATATATTTTGTTTGTCCGAAGTGTAAAAAAGAATACAAAATGGAAATGAAGCCTCCTGTAACTCCTTTGCCTAAGATAGGAAGAGTCAGATAATGTATCTTGTTGCGAATACAACGAATAGTACAATTATTGTAAATGAGCTAAATCTGAGTTTGGGAGTAAAGCAAGCAATAGATCTACATAAAGTCAATCTTGCAATAGTTCCAGAAAAATCGGGTGAATTGCGAGGTCATATAGCCAGTGGAGCTATAAAAGTTTTAAAACAAGACTCTAAGAAATCTAAAAAGATAAAAGAGTCGAAAAAGATAGTCAATAACACCATCGTTAATACCATAGATCAAGAAGAATTGGCTAGAAATATAGCGGCATTAGTTAAACAAGAAGTTAGTAATCAGAATAAAGATAACCAGGAAATAATGAAAGCTCTAAGTGGGCTTTCTAGCTTAGTTAAAAAACAAAAAAGTACTGTTATAGTCCAGGGTCAAGGCGAAATTGTAACTAAGAAAAAGAGAGAAGAGTTAGTTCTTGATAGCGAAGATTTAAGGCAAATACATAAAAGAAGCGTTGATAGTATGACAGAAAAGGCAGAAGGCAATTTAGAATACGAAGATCAAGAGATTACAGACGATACAATGAAAGATGATCTGAATCTATTAGAAGATCTTTTTTAAAAAGGCAGAGAAAGGAATAAGAAAATGAGTGATAGCAAAGTATATGGAGCCGATGTCGGAACGATGTTTTTCCAGACAGCAACAAAAGGTAATGAAGATAAACTTGTAATTAAAACGACTAGAAATGCGTTTGTAGAAGTCGCTGATATAGATGATATTGAAGATACGCTTAGACAAAATGGCTGGCAATACATTAGGGATGGAGATAGATATTTCGTTATTGGAGAAGATTCTATTAGAGTTGCAAAGATGTTTCCTGGTCAAGTTGAGCTTAGGAGACCTCTTCAGGATGGTGTTTTAAATAAAAACGAAGATAAAAAGATGTTAATTTTAGCTGAATTAATTGAATCTTCTATTGGTCAAGCATCTGGCCCAAATGATGTTGTGTGTACCTGTGTCTCATCTGAAGCTGTTGACGAGGCTACAACAAGCACATTCCATAAAGCTAGACTAGAGGCAATGTTTTCTCGCCTTGGGTATAATGTTGTTGTTATAGAGGAAGGATTAGCTGTTATTTTTGCTGAGAACCCCACAATTGAGGAGGATAGTAAGACTTTTAATTTCTCAGGTATCGGAATTAGCTGCTTATCTCCAGAGACTAAAATATACACAGACAAAGGCATAGTAAAGATGGAAGATGTGGCTATTGGAGATAAGGTTATAACCCACAAAGGACGATGGAAAACTATTTTTAACAAGATAAAAAAACAGTTTTCTGGAAATTCGGTTAAATTAGCCATTACAGGATATTCTGATGATTTTGAATATGAATTTGTCGATAATCATGAGATATATGTATATAGGAGCAATACGTGGCAATGGATTGGAAGCGAAAATGTGAATATAGGAGATATTGTTGGAGAACCAATTGTTAAAAAAGACTTTAATTCTAAACCAATAACTTTAAATATATGTAATAGAATAACTAATTCAAAAAAATGGGACAAGAAACAAGTAGAATCATGCAGTAATGTTCAAAGATTTATAGGTTACTTCTTAGGAGATGGATCTGTTTCTACAAAGACCAATATAGGATTAACTTTTGATTTCGGTCTTCATGAAGAAAAATATGCTCAAGATGTTTTAGATATTGCTTCTAACAATTTTGCATATAATGGAGGAGTAATAGAGGTTTATAATGATGATAAATATGGAGGAAAAAGGTTAAGAGTTAAATTATATAATAAGGGATTAGGGACTTATTTTAGAAATAAATTTTATGACGAGAATGGAGAGAAGATATACCCTTGGGACATATCTAAACTTTCTCATTCAGAAACAATAGGGTTATTATCAGGTTTGATTCGTTCAGATGGGTGTATTAAAAAAGATGGTATAAGCTTTTGTAATACTTCTACTGATTTGATTTTAATTTGTAAACAGTTATTTTCTAGATTGAATGTTGCAACATCGATTTCCTATAGAGAACCAAGAGAACATAAATTAGAAAGTGGAAGAATTATAAAAGGAAAAAAGAGAGTTTGGGAACTTAATGTCGGTTCAAAAATGGTTTTTCACTCTTTAATTGATATCATAAATAGTGTCGATATATATAACTCTAAATTTATAGAAAGAATATTTATAGATGGGTCATTTTGTTGTGGTAAGATAAAAAACATAGAAATTTCAGAATATAATGGCGATGTATATGATTTACAAGTTGAAGATGATCATTCTTTTTCTGGTCCCATGTTGACTATACATAATTGTGGCGCTGGCAGAATAAATTGTGTTCTTGCTTACAAAGGGATGCCTATTGTTGGGATGTCTAGTATGAATTCAGGTGATTGGATAGATGAGACAGTATCTAGCGAAACAGGAAAACCTATATCTCAAGTTACTTCGATGAAGGAAAATAAGCTTGATTTGAGTAAAGATAACTATGATGATGAAGTCTTATTCGCTCTTACTGCATGCTATAAAGCCATGATATCCAATGTTATCAAGAAGTTTTCGAAGAAGTTTGTTGAAGTAAAGAGTGAGTTTGACGTTCCTCTTGACATTGTTATTGCTGGCGGCACAAGTATGCCAAAGGGATTTTGCGAAGTTTTTGAGAATATAGTAAGAGACCTTGATTTGCCTTTTGAGATTAGGAACGTAAAGAAATCTAGTGATCCTAGAAATTCTGTGGTCAAGGGATGCCTTAGAAGGGCGATAATAGCTAACAAGAAAATATTGAAAGAATCTAATAATACAGGGTAACAATGGGATATTCTAATCAAACTTTAGTCGAAAGAATTTTAGCACAAGCTTTGACAAGTGCGACTCCTACCGATTTGACAACTCCAGTAGATTTGCTTAGAATAGGAAATACTTTAGATACCAATCAGGTTCCGAGCGATACAGTAGCTCAATATATAGCATGGGCAGATAGCGAAATAGATAGCAATCTTAGTGCTCTATATATCACTCCTTTGGTTGAACTAGCTGATTTTGAGACTTCATTATTTTCAGATGTTAGTGAATATAATGATTATATTATTACTACAGAGGCTGCTCCGTTTTTTGTAGGAGACTCTGTCGTTTTGACCGATGGGACTAACGAAGAGCGTCATATCATATCTGATATTATAGACCCAATAGATAGAAATGTTTTTGAGACAGAAGAAGCTATTGGATACGCTTTTAGTGCAGGCACTCGCGTAATACGTGTTCAATATCCAGATCCTATACCTGTTACTTCAGCTAGATTAGCTGCTGCTTATATTTATGACAAATATATGATGGCTCAATCTTCTCCTGCTCAATCCGATTATAGTGCTTTGTTAACTAAAATAGCGAATCAGAGTTTGATCGATGTTTTGAGCGGAGGAATAATTTTGCATGGTCAGCATAGGATCGGTAGAGCTTTCTTCAACCCCACACTGTTGCGACAGTATGGATTAGAGGGAGCGGCTCCTGGTGGTAAGAAGGGGCTTGAAAGGCTCTAATGACAAAAATTAGTTTTGAAAATGGGAAAGAATTTCAAGATAATTTAAAGAAGTTAGCAGATTCTTTAGATGGAGTTAAAGGAGAAATTTTAGATACTCAAGAGATGCTACCTAAAACAGAAGTAGCAGACAGCGATTTAAAGGCTTTATATGACGCTCTGTATAGAGCTAAATTAGAAGGCGATATGGGGAAGATGCAAATTATACTTGAAGAGATAGAAAAAGTTTCTGAGGTCAATGAAACGGCAGTTAAAGAAGAATTGGCAAAAAGAGTAATATCTAATTTTATTGAGAACATGATTAAATAATGGAATATATCCTTGATAGTGTGAGGCGTATAATTGCTCGTTGGGTTAGTACTCAAACTGCGTTGACAGTTAATGCTGAACCAGGAGACACTATACTTACCGTTAATACTTCCAATCGTTTTAGAGAAAACGATGAGGTTATTATAAGGAACTCTACACAAGGGGAAACCCCAGTTTACGTAGATAGCATTATAGACGAAACTCATATACAGATTAGTGATCCAGTTCGTTTTAGGTGGGAGGTTGGTGATAACTCTATTCTTGAGAAGATGTTTAATCAAAATATGGTACAAGGTGTTTATTTAGGGGATCCTGATGTTATTCCAAGATATCCAGCGATAACAGTGACTGCTCTTAACAGATCTTCTGAATGGTTGACGTTGGATAGTACTCAAGAAACTTATAATATACAGATTGGTATTTATGTTAGGGATTCTAATCAAGAGGGGGCGTACAGATTCTTGTTGCAGATGGTCGATACAATACAAAAGGGATTGAAGCAGAACATATATCCTTTGGTTGGTCCATACAATACAACTACATTAAAAGCAGATATAGCTGCAACTGATACTTTCATAAAGGTTAACGATATTAGTCTTTTTGAAAAGGGATCTAGAATTAACATAGAGGACAGATGGAAAGTTGGCGAGTTTATGGTTCAGAGTGTGGTTGATTTTGAGACTTTGCAGTTAGATCGTCCTGCTTGTTATACATGGAATCTTTCTGATAATACACAGATTATTAAACTGGATAGGTTTTTCTTTAATTCTTGGCCTGCAACTATAGATTATGGCAAGATATTCAAAGGGACTATGTTGAAGGCTGCTACGATAGATTGGTTCGCTTGGGAAGAGCTTATACAGAATACATTCCCGAGAGAAACAAGTATTTTGTAAGAAAAAAAATATTTTTAAAAAAAGAAAAGGACTAACACGTAGAAAGAAGCAATATATAAGGAAAGAAGATACTTATATGCAAATAAAGGAAATAAATTATTTGCTAAGTAATAATAAATAGGAGAAAATTAAAATGGCAGTTATTCTTAATACAGATTTTTCGACAATCGCTGACCACATAGGACAGGCTCGTATCGCTGGGTTGCAGCAAAGAAGTGAACTATATGATAGCGTTGTAGTTATTGTAAATTTGCAAGAGGCTTATTTGGATGTTGAAGTCGATCTTTTAAACGAGTTTTGGCAATCTTATCAAATTTCTCTTGCAGAAACTCAAGTTCCGTCTAATTTGCTATCGAGTATTAGCATACTTCATCAGCATGTTATAAACAGGGCTTTGGATGGAGCGGGAGACAAATATACCGACATCAATGATTGGTTAAGAGATGAAAGTATAACGGTTTATGAGACATATGCGGATATGTCAGAAGAGGCTGGGTGGCCTATTGACCATGACAGGATTAAGACAGATGCCGTATTATCTTGGACTTAATAATTAATAAAGGAGATAAAACATAATGGCATTTCCCAATGCATATTTAGGATTTGTTGGTTGGGTTCGTTTCGGATCGTCGTATTTTGTCCGAGCGACTTCTGCTGACATTGGTGTAACTCAATCTATTGAGAAGCCAGACGTTGTAGACGGAAAGATAGACAAGACTGTCTATCAATTGGGTCCAGTAGAGGTCGGTGGAAGCGTAAGTTTCCCAGGAGTATACGAACTGTATCCTGGCACTACAAAATCTCCATTAGTACAATTATGGAATTGGGCAATTCAAAGAACAGATGGTGGAGATATTGTTCCTGCTAATAAGCAAGATATTTTTATCAAATATGTTAATGGTGTTGGTTTTAGATATACCAAAACTGTAATAGATTCGTATGAGTTTAATATCGCAGCAGAAGATGTTCTCAATATAACGGTTAATGTTATAGGGGTAGACAGACAGCAGGACACAGACCCATCAATAAATAACAATCTTCCGGACTATTCTCAGAGAAATACTAGAATTATTACATGGAATGATGTAGACGTAAGTATTGGCGGTCCAGGGGTAAGCGTAGAATCTGCTGAGATTAGAAGTTTTACAGCAACCGTAGCTAATAATGTACAGAGAATTTATACTTTAAATTCTAGTTTAGCTCCAACCGTTGTTGTTCCAACTAAAAGAGATATAACTGGTTCGTTTACTTTAATTGGTAGAAACAGTTCTCTTGGGTTGAGAGCATATGGTTATGAGGGGGAATCTGCAACTGGCAATGAAACAAGATGTACGGCTGATAATACTATTGGTTTTGGGTATAGTACTCAACTTG
>Ga0233412_10001020_pt1 | contig 15379 bp, 30 predicted proteins | sample Na_anoxic_4_MG_FD_180667 | JGI IMG/M metagenome (GOLD analysis project Ga0233412, IMG submission 180667) | Seawater microbial communities from Saanich Inlet, British Columbia, Canada - Na_anoxic_4_MG | ecosystem: Environmental > Aquatic > Marine > Inlet | place: Canada: British Columbia...
AAAAAGGGAAATATGTGATTATCAATAATGATCTGTAAAACTTGTGACAAGTGTTGCCGACAGATAGAAGGCAGGCACAGTTGGGTTTCATCCCAACAGTGTGCAAGGTGTCACTTTTTGGGGCTTACAAGACCGTACAAGAGTGCAGGCAGACCGAAAAGAAGTTTGAATAAAGGGTTTTAATTAGGGTTGTCGTTGTGATAATTATGAATCTTTTAACGATTTCAAAACAGAATCTTGATGAACTGTATGTGAACGTGTGTGAGTTGCATGATGTTGCAAAAGGACTAAACAAGGAACTTGACAAGATAATTTATGCTCTGGCAAACAGGGTTGATGAGATTTATGACGAATCGGATGAAATCGGATACAGGTCAATAATAGAATAATGCTGAAAAGACACTTCAAATATTGCAAAAAGTGTAATGAAAAATTGCTAAATCAAAAAAATGACGGATATGGAACTTGCTATTATTGCAGAAATTATAAAAAGATCGAACTTATCAGGATGAACCAATGGAATGAATTTTGGTCTGAAATGGACAAAATGCCACAGAATAACAGGTTTGAGATATACCAGAGGAAAACCGTAGCTATGGACTTGTTCAAGTCAAAGAATCATTTTATAAAGACCGGCTACATGATACCGCCAAACAGAAAACAGGAAAATGACAGGATTGACAATATTTGCATCATGTTGGCACGAAAAGATCCGAGAATAGAGCATCAAATACAGTGGATAAAGTATAACAAACAAGGGGTTACTAAAAGTTTAAAAGAAACAAAAACCAAACGAGGTTTGTCAATTTGAGATGCAAAAACAAACAGTGTCTAAAGGTTCACAAGCATTCGCAAAAGGGTTTCACATGGACACTTTTCCAGCTATGCCCGAACTGTTACAAGGCAGCAATACTAAAGAATGAGATAAGGGAAAAATGGATTCCGGCATGACGAAAAAAGAACATAACTGTCTTGGGTGTGACTTTAAGAAAGGTCTTTGCAGCTCGTGCAGATCATCAAACGAGGAATGCTCGATAGACGAGAATACCGGCTTTTTGATTTGTGAGAAGTGTCTAAGATGAAGGAACCAGAACCAAAAATCATATTGAAAAACTTGGACAAAAACAAAAAACCTAAAAGAATTTGCGAAAATGGTATTTCTGATGTTTGCAAGAAAAGAAAACTTACAATACCATATTCGGACAAAGCGATGCTTTCCGTAACCCGTAGCGGTGTATGGTGCTGCGTGGAATGTTTTGAGATAAAGTTAAAGAAAAAAATACCTGAAAAGGACTGGAAGGGAAATGAAAAGCAGCGTATCTGACATTCAGAATTTGGCTCTAAAGCTGCTTGATACCACCGACAAGGTATGCAACAGAAGGCTAAAGAATCCGGTGGCTAGGACATTTTGGAACAAGATAGGCAAGTCACATGCGGTAAAAAACATCATGGAGAGTACGGATGCAGAATTAAAGGTTGACATGAACGAATTATACAATGATTTCAAGGACTTTTTTGAAAACAAGCAGATGAAGGACTTGTTGGATGAGGGTAACAACCTGTCTCAAATGGATTTGAAAAAGTTACTGCCAACAAATCATAAAATAAAAGAGGTTAGCAAATACTTTTGATTATTTTATATTTCCATCTCCCCGATTACATGCTGCCTGAATATTGCATTCCTACACAAACATGGATGAGACAATTAGAAAATGAGGGTTATAGGGTTATAGATGTTCCAACTCCTATCAATCAGGATGAGATGTACAAAGGATACTTGGATAACTGGGGGATTGATGATATTCTTATATGCGAACAGGAAAACGTGGGAACCGTTGAACTAATAGAGGAGATGAAAAACTGCCATCACCAATTTTGTGCAAGCCCTTGCGAAATATATCCGGCTAGTCTTGGATTTGATAGAAGAATGATAAACATGATTGACTTTGTAGAACGTGATGAAGGAATCGAACAAAAACTGTATGACATGAGATACTTGAATACAAGGGAATTTGTTAGCGGAATTTGTGGCGGTGGTCTTTCCATGATAAAAAAGGAATTGCAGTTGAAAATGGACATTAAAAACAATTCGTTTCATCACCAGAATTCAGATTACACGCTTAGCAATCTTGCACGACCATACATGCCACAAGGGTTTCACCTTCACGGATTACATGAAAACATGAAAAAATTCTAAACATAAAATATTTATATCTATTAAGGTGAATTGAATTTACATGGATTGTAAGATTTCAAAATTTGAACAAAAAAGGCAAACAAAATCAGATATGTTAGATGCTAAATTAGATGTATTGAATAGAGTTTTAGGATTAAGAAAAGATACTATTCATGCCTATCATGCTTATGGTGGTGTCTTGTTAGCTACTGGAACTAATGATATTTTATATGGTGTTGATAGAACTACTGATGGTAAAATGATTGATGTTGTGGAACAATGTATATCAGTTATAGAATTTGGAATTAGAGCTAAACAATAATGGCTACGGAAGCAGAATTAAAAACAATGTTTGCGGACAAACTAGAGAATTTAGATAACAATACGGTTAAAAAATCAGACTTTGACAGTCTAGCCAACGAGTTGAAACATTCAATAAAAGACAAGGAAGATGATCATAAAAATTCAGCAGATTCATTTATCGAACACATGACAACATGCAAGGATAAGAATTGCTCTATGCACATGTTAGGTGATGACATGAAGAAACACGGATTTCTTTCAGGCTATGCACTTGCAAAAAAAGAATTTACAGGAGAGGGAGTTTAGAATGGCTAAAAAAGTAAAAAAAGATATTTCCAAGAATGTTACCCAATCACCCTTGACTGATGAAAACACACATGTTGGGGTTGAACCCCTTAAACCCATAGTGAAAGAGGTCAAGAAAACCAAAGAGGACAAGATGGTTGAAAAGATTATTGATGCCGTGGTTGGAAAGATAAAACCGGACTTGAATTTGGCACTTGAAAAAATCTCTCTTGATCAAAAGGAAAACTTTGAAGCCATCAAGGGAAACGTGATTAACGAGATGAACGATTTGAGAAACATGGTAGAGACAAAGATTCCAACCGTACTGGAACAGCAGCAAGTTTCAGCAGATCAAGCCATTCCGCCAAGCAATCAGGTAAGAGGGTTGGAACATAACGATAATTCAAGACATCCGGCACCGGCTGCAAGTGATGGCGGCTTTGACAAGAATACGATACTCCAAATGCTTATGCAAGTTGCACCGGCTTTACTCCAAAAGCAGCAGGCTGCATCCGCAGAGCCTACAATGGAAAACATGATTGTACAGATGATGATGAAAAAAATGGTCGGTGACATGGGAAAGGCAGAATCTCAAAGTACTGCAATAACAAATTATTTACTTAAATTGATGATAAAGAAAGATCCTAGTATAATGAGTGCCATAACTGATGAAAACGTAACTCCGCACAACGAGGAATAAAATGGATTGTTATTTTCAACAAACTAGAAAATATTGGATTACTGATAATAAAGGTAAAAGATTTTTTTATGAATTTGATAGAGTAATGTTAAATAAAAAAATTGCAAAATATGATAATTCTATTACTGTTTTTGGAAAATATGGTGTTGGGGAAATTGCAGATAAATTATATAGAAAATATTCTAAAATTGAACACATTGGATTTGATGATCAATTTACTTTAAGAGAGGATTTTATTTAAAATGGATTCCATAGATGCGGCTCACAACTCACCAGAGTTCTACATGAGAAGAAGATCCATATCAAGACTAAAGGAAAACAAGCCACTTTTCGAGCAGCTTATGGGAATGACCAACCAATGTATGCGAAAAAATCCGCATCTAGAGGGTGACGTAAGCGGTGCGATAGCTTGCGAACATATCGATCCGGCTGTAATGTCCAATCTTAACGATTACACCTTTCACACTCACCCAAACGGAGAGATAGATTACCCAAGTGACACGGACATTGACACTACAACAAAATTGAAAAAGGACTGGCTATTAATCGGAGTTGCACGAAAAAACAAGGTTGTTGCATATCACAAGTCAGACGGATTCAAGCAAAAGGTAGCTGAATTTTGATGAAAATTTCAAACAAGGACATTGACATATTTTCTCTAGTAATGTTTCTAGCCGCTGGATTATATTTAATAAATTATATTAGAGAGAAAAAACTAGATACAAAAATGATTGATACCGTAGAAACCGTAAGGAATGATGGCGTATCATGGTAGAGGAATACAAGACTTATCACTTTAAGAACATCAAGTCAAGAGCCGTACAGCTACAAAGGGTATTGACTACGTTCTCAAAACAAAAGGAACTCAACGACACTAAAATTAATTGGTAAAAATTGTTATATTCTAGGTCTTTCAAGTCAACTTAATGAATTATGACGAATTAGAAGCTAAAGTCTTAGATTCTATTGATGCAAGCCCAAAATTTGCACAAAAGTTAACACCAGACTTTGAACAAGAAATTGTTCCAAGCAAATCACTTATCGGTCTAGGAATCGGTGGTGGTATCGCTGGTATCGTTACAAGTCAAGTACAAAACATCTCTATGATGCCTTCACAACTCTCCGGAGTTACTGGATTAATTCCAGCAGTTGTCGGTACCGTGGTAAAAATGGTAATCAAACCAAAAGGAATGATCGAAGATCTTTCCAATGGACTTATCGTAGGTGGAATTGCTGAATTTGTATCTAACTTTGCAGCAGGCAGAGGTTTCGGAACAACCGAAGTTGCACAAAAGAGAGAGAAATTAGCCGAAAATACACAAATAGTTCCACAGGGATTGAATGCTATATGGTAAGCAATTCAGGTTTTGTATTGGAATGTACTGCAACAGTTGCAGCATCCGATGCAGCAGGAACAATAGATGTAGTCAGTATGCAAACAGATCCAACAGTAAGTGCAGTAACGGAATTATTCGTTCCTGTAACAGAAAATTGGGTATTCACAGACGCATACATTTTAGCATCCGCAGATGCAGGAACTAGCTCCCCTTCCGTTCGATTTGACAAAAATCGCGGTCGGTCAATGGGAACTACACCACCGCTATCTGCATTACTAGTCAGCAATAACACTAGACCAAGATTCCTACCTTCAAGCATAGGCTTTGAAGCAGGATCAATAGTCAGAATGTTTACTGCAACTACTATCGCTAATGACGGAACTGCCGATTCAATTAAATTCTTTGTCGCAGTATCTATACAATAAAACTATACGGTGAAATGCCGATAACTTTTTTATTTAAATTCTAGTAAAAACTATCCATATCATGCTATTCCCTGAAACCGAAAGAACCGCAATGGATCTTGTTTTGACAAGGGGCGAATCCGCTTTTGATCCCCTTGATACAGACAGGTTTCAGACTGAAACCAGAGGATTGCTTAGCGTTCAAGTTGCAAGGGAAAAGGAAAAACAAAGACAGATTATGATTAAAAAAACTTTGATGGTATTGCCGGTTGTTGCGGTTGTTGGTTATCTGGTATTGAAAAAATGAGCTGCTGGAATAGAACGACTACCCACTTGCGTTCTGGAATTTTATACAGTTATAACACAAATCTTGGCGATCCTAAAAACTTGACAACCGAAACGCATTATTCTACCAACAGTTATTCCACACGAAATCAAAATATGATTAAGGGTATTGCAGAATACGAGAGAATTGTATCACATATTGAATCTTATACTGGAAAATTAGATTTTTGTCCTCGTGTAGATGATTTGGCAGCAACATACAACGCACTAAATGAAGAACTTGGTATTTCAGGGCGTGTATTAAACAAGGCAGAATTTTTGAAGTTGGCAGACCAAAGAGATAGTATGTTACCTAAACAACCGCAGGGCAAAAGTGCCATACGTGGAAAAAAAGCAGCTTCTATGAAAATCCACCAATTAAGAGGTCGGGGAGTGGATGGTGGAAAGATATTCGTAAATGTTAAATCAATAAGACAAAGAATTGAGAATGAAAAAAGAATCAAGGAAGAGGAAAGGGTTCAGGCTCAATTAAAATTAGAAATTGAAGCAATTAATGCAGAATCGGCAAGATTGGAAAAAATAAGAATTGACAAACAAAAACAGCATGATGAAAAAATAAGACTTGAAAAGATTGAATCTGAAAGATTGCAAAAAATTGAAAATGACAAAAAGTTGGCAGAGCAATTATTATTGATACAGAATCAAAGCGTGACATTTAACGAACAGGTCAATTCAGGTGACTTTAACGATACACCTATCACTGATGTCAATCTGTCAGGTGGATGTTCTGAATGTACTACTGGAACTGATTTAGAAACTGGAACGACAAATGATCAATTAGAAAAAGAACCGTTAAAGGTAACTTCCGGAATAGCTGGAATTGCAGCATTAGGCATAATCGGATTATTATTATATACTAGGAGTGTTAAAAAATAACATGGCTAACGAAGGCTCAAAAAGAATGACAACCGCAGAGCTACGAGCCATGATTTCAGGCGGTGCGACTAGGGAAGAACTTCCGACCAAAGCAAAAGGCGGTTCGGTTTCATCAACAAGAGAATCCGCAAGCATAGCATACTTGGAAGCTATAAACCGTGCAAGAATTACAGCAGAGTTTAAAGCTCAACAACAGACAACAGCTAGAGAGCAGACACGAATAAGAACCGCACAATTGGCACTTGAAAGATCAACCGCAAACGAAATAGCAAACGCCAACATTCAAAGAGACAGGGTTTACATTGTAAACTCAACGGATTCTAATCCGGTTACTACAAAATATCTTGATCAGTTTGCCGAAAGACCATCTATCGCACCAAAATATTTTGATCCATCAATTTACGTTGTTCACGGAGTTACACAAAACAACAATTCACCTATCATAGAGGAATCTATCGTAAACTATTCAGGCATTGGAAAGAACCAAACCACAGAGGTTTCAAAGCCTTCAAACTCTACCAGCACGGTTCAGAACAACAAGAATAACGCATCAACGACGGATGTTAACCAGACTAACCTTATACAAAACGTAAATGACAAGCCGGTAAACACTACGGAATTAAACAAGTTTGCAACACCGCAGGGAGTTGCACCTATCGTAGAGACAAAGCCGGACTATTCAAATATAGCAATTATTGGCGGTGCAGCCGCAGTATTAACAGGTATTGTTCTAGTCGGTAACAAACGCTGATGTCAATAGCTTATACTTTGTATGGTGATTCATACGATATAGAAACACCAGACCAAACAATTAGAGGAACCGCAACAATTCAGGGAAAGTTTAACGTTGTTTCAGACGGTAGAACGATAACATTGACAAATCCTAGCAAGGCTACTTTAAAATATTACATTCAGACATACGGTGATGTAACCCACGTTGGTTCTAATCAACGAGTTGCATACGGTAACGATGAACTTTTTCACTTTGTAGAAATTCCAAAACAATACCCTATCACCCCGATAGTTACAGCCGATATTCAGACGAATTCGGGTGACGTATGCAACCATTGGGATGCAGTATGTCACGCACAGCAGGGAATAGATACGATAGTTGAAAACGTAATGCAGACAGGAGAGGGAATAAGCACTAGTGTTGACGAGGGCATTCAATGGGCTAATGACGGACTAACACAGACCGGAATAGATTTCCAAAATGCAATAGATCAGCAAACTGAAAACTATACTACTTGGATGAACGAAGCACAGCAGAATTTTAATAATGCGTTAACTGATGCCGCAAAGGCAGCACAGGATGCCGCTGATGCCACAGTGAAGGCAGCACAAGATGCCGCTGATGCCACAGTGAAGGCAGCACAAGATGCCGCTGATGCCGCTGCAAAGGCTGCCGCTGATACCGCTGCCGCTGCCGGTGAGGGTGCTACAAAGGGAATATCGGATACTTTGAAAATTGCAGGTGTTGCGGCACTAGGGTTAGGCGTACTAATGGTGATGAAAAAATAATGGTTCTTCCGGTTTTGGTAGTTCCTGCAATATTGTTTGCATTATGGGTGATTCCTAAAGGCGTTGACGGGTATGAGAGTATGAAAAAACATTCAAATAGAAAAGGAAAGAGTAGGAAATAGTTATGGTAAACTTTGTAGGATTTTATAATTTTTCTGGTTCAGGAACAGAGGAAATACAGGGAAATGGTTCCTCGACAATTCCAAGTTTTTCCGAAGTCATAAACAATGATCCAAAAACATTTTTCACAGGTCAATTTTCAAATTTATCCAGAGAACTAGTTCACTTGAATCTAAAGGGAGTATCTGGTCAAACCCAGACAATGCACAAACATGACATTAGACCGTATGAATCTATCAACGTCATAAACATACCATTGGGTGAGGTTGACATGATTATAGAATCTTTAAACAAAATTGGAATTCACGGAATGGGTGCGTTATGGCAGGTTCAAGACGAGGATGAGTATGCCGTTTTTGCAAGCAAATCAAGCATCACAGAGAGCGGTTCGGTTCCAAACGTATTCAATACGGATTCATTCACCAGAGTGACACAGGCTGGAATAACAACTGGAACAGATCTTGTAGTTTCAGGTGATCATCAGGACTTTGCATGCTATAAGATAACGGTTTCAGTGGATGCCGCCAATATTGTAAACCTTTTCTGGACTGATGCCAGTGACGGAAACATAAAATATATCGGAAGATTAAATTTTGCAAGTGCCGGCACTTTCGTCTATGACTTTCCGGATTCAATGCTACGAAATCCTAACCGACCAGATTCTACAAGTGAAGCAGGCGGAAAAATGAGATTCACCACTTCTACGGCAGGAAATACCGTTATTGATGTTATAGGACACATGGTTCACGCAGGGCAGTAAACATGCAAGAGATAATCATGGGGATATCAGTAGTCGGATTCTCTACAATGCTATCAGTAATGATTTTCAATTCTCGTAAAAATGACAGTCTAATTAGAAATTTGTGCGAAAGAATCGCAAAGCTGGAAGGCATGCTGGAAATTAAATTTATGGAGAAATCCAAATAATGTCAGGCGGAATGCAAGCCGGCGGAGTAAGTAAAGAACTACTCACCACAAAGGGAGACACTCACGGATATTCCACACTGAACGAAAGGGTGCCTATCGGATCAAACTCACAGGTATTGACCGCGGATTCAACGGAAGCTCTGGGATTAAAATGGGCTGATGCTGCGGCTGGTGGAAAACTTGAATTAATAGAAGCGTTGACTTTAGGTTCTGCAAATAATAAAATAATTACTACAGTTTCAGTAGATACGTCATTGTATTCAAAAATATTAATAGATTTTGAGACAAGTCAATCCGCCACAACTGCAACAGCAATCGGGTTTAGAGTAAACGCCAATACTGGAGCTAGTCAACTAGCTCAAGGATATGAATCAAATGGTGCAACATTAACAGCTTTTGGAACTACTACAAGTTATATGGAAATAAATCCAAGTATTGCATGGTCAGCTAATGAATCCTTGAATGGTGAAATGAGTATTTTTTGTCCTACTGAAATGCGTAAATATTTTGGTGGATTTGCTAAAACATACCACGAAGCAACTGGAATAAATAGAGTATTTGGAATTGTTAACAGCTATATTGGAACATATACACATTCAACTTATGAAATATTTTGCGTAGACGCAACTTTAACTTTTAAAGCTGGTTCATGGCTAAATGTTTACGGAGTTAAAATATGACACATCATTTAATCGATCCAAATTCTAAACAATTGCAAATAATACTTGATAGATTGATACTAGAAGAAATTACATATTCTATTGAAATATCTCAAAATGGTTTAGTTACAATGATTAAAACTGATGATGTTGAATTATTGGCATATTGTGAAACAAACAATCCTAACCTAGTTACAGAATCCAAAGGAGTGACACCTGAATAATGTCAGGCGGAATGCAATCCGGTGGAGTGAGTAAGGAACTACTCACCACAAAGGGAGACACTCACGGATATTCCACACTGAACGAAAGGGTGCCTATCGGATCAAACGCACAGGTATTGACCGCGGATTCTACGGAAGCTCTTGGATTGAAATGGGCTACTCCTACTGATGTTCAGCCACCAACCACCACAAAGGGAGATTTATCGGGTTTCTCAACTTCTCAGTCTAGGATTCCAGTAGGTGCAAACAATCAAGTATTGACCGCAGATTCAGCTCAATCTTTGGGATTAAAATGGGCTACTCCTACTGATGTTCAGCCACCAACTACAACAAAGGGAGATTTATCGGGTTTCTCAACTTCTCAATCTAGAATTCCAATAGGTGCAAACAATCAAGTATTAACCGCAGATTCAGCTCAATCTTTGGGATTAAAATGGGCTGATGCTGCGGCTGGTGGAAGCTTACAAGTAATTGAAGATTATACGCAAACAGCCGCAACGGCAACAGAAAAAACTTTCACAGTGACAGAAGATCCAGATGATTTTTCAGCTTTGGTATTGGATTTTTCAATAGGTGTTAACGAGCAAACGGGTTTGCACATACAGATAAATGGAAATTCTGGAGCTGGAGAATATGAAACCAATGGGTCATTAATTGATGGGGGTTCACAGACTATAGTAAGTGCTTCATCTACAAGCATGGAGATATGCCCGTCTGAAACAATGACAGCAAACGATTCGACAGGGTGTGGAAGGGTTATAATTTATGTTACGGAAGCAGGAACTACAAGACCATCAATACTTGCTTCTTCTTCTGGACAAAATGCGGCAAAATATTATAGTGTAGCTGGTTGTATGTTTGTTGCAATAACATCAGTGAGTTCAATAAGAGTATTTGTAGATAACCCTTCTTTCGCACAAATGAAAACAAACAGTAACATGACGTTATACAGGTGTGCAAGATGAAACTAGAAAAAATAAAACCAATAACGGAAGCTCAAGAATTTAAGGAAAAATTTTCCAATAAAAAGAAAAATTATAAAATAAAATTTAATACTATGGGAGAAATTCTTTCGTGTGAGACAGAAGAAAATGATATTATAAAATATTTAAAATCTAAAGGATTGACACCTGATTAAATTTTTTAAATACAAGTAAAATTAGGTTATATCATGACTTTACCAATTTCCAAAGTAAAAATCGCAGCACTTATCGGTTCAGTAATTACGATACTTACGATAGTTCAAGGCGTATTAATCTAGTAAATAGTTAAAAAAATTAAACACTATTACTTTTAGATTTTTTTACCAATTATTATTAATGATTCCTCAATATGAAATAGAATTTATAAAATTGGTAGATCAAAACACCCTAGATTCAAAAAAAGAAGATCTAGTTGATTATGTAATAAGAGTTTTTGACATTTCCTGAAATTGTGACTAAATGTTAATGTCACTGAATTTTTTATTTTTTTAATTAACTAACAGTATATATCACAGTTATCTTTAGATTTTTCAATGAAGATAGTTATTGCAACAGTTTTAGCACTATTATTAGTGAATGGTGCCGGTGCAATTCAGGCAGAAAAGGCAACGATAGATGTTCCTTTTGATTCTAAAGGCACTTCTTGCTGGTATGACGAGATAAAAATTGAATATCACTGTACATGGAAGGGAGAAATACAGGTGTTCACCCTTGAAGATTTGAAGATGTATGAGGATGTGATAGAGCCTGAACTTTATGAGAAGGAATTTGACAGGTTGGAAGAAATTCAAATTCAGTCAGAAAAATCAAAACTTACCGATTATGAAAAGATTATCATTGAAATAGAAAGAAAGATTGACAAGGGAATAGCAAACTCCAACGATGCCACTTTAAGAAACTTGCTTCTTGATCTGGAAAAATGTCAGCAGGGAATGGATGAAAGAACCACCCATATACAGACCGCTAGAGAGTTTCAAATATCAGGATTCAAGCACCTAACATCAAATAACGTGAAAATAGACGGTTTGTTGGGAAAGATAGCCATGTCCATACAGGAATGCAAGGCTCAAAAAGAGGTTTTTAAATTAAGTGTGGGCTATCAGAACATGGTATCAGGAGATGATGATATACAGTATTCCCTTAGTCAGAAATACACACCAGACGTTAAGGCGGTTAATTACGATAAATTACATGCTACTAGTAATGAAGTGCATAGAGGTTTAATTTGTGACGACAATCAGCACAGCGATCAATACAAGAAACAATTCGGATGTATTGTACTTTATGACGGACTTGACGAAGCGGAAATAAAACGCCAAAACGAGATAAGATTTGGAACCGATGGAAAAATAAGATATCAAAGCCAAATTCTTGATGATTATATGGAGTTCCTTAAATTGTATGGAAACAAGTACGCAACATCACAGGATAGACAAAATCAGGCAGATATAGCAGAGCCTATCGCTAATGAATGGAAAAAAGACCATAATTTTTATAAAAACAGTTTGAAATGAAAAGGTTCTTATAACTATCATTATTATGATAATTAACAATGAGTTACAAGACAATTTCCGTGCTGGAAGAAACCAAGAAAAAGTTTGATTCTGCATATTATGCGGCAAAGTCAAAGCATACCGGTGATTCAGAACTAAGCATGGATAGTTTTCTAGCCAAATTGTTAAAGGACAAGAAAAAAAAATGTTAACAAAAGCTGAAAAAATACAAAATGACTTCCTTAAACCCGAAGTCGTAAAGGCTGCAAAAAACAAACTTTTCACATGTACAGCATCCATAGTTCCAGCAATAGTCGAGACAAAATTTGGCGACAAATTAAGACTGTCAGGAACCCTAGAGGGTAAAGAGTACACGTTCACACCAAACAACACCACCAAAGATTCATTGATTGATGAATGGGGTGCTGATGAAACTGCTTGGACTGGAAAAGAAATTTTGCTAGGCACAGAAAAAACCATGACCGGTGATGGCGTCAAGAACGCTATCTATACTGCCAATCATATCAAAGAATCAAGTGATTGATCTTGAAATATGTTAAAAGCCAAAACCCTTCTTTTTTATTTTTAACTACTCTAAAGGAACTTGCATGATGGAGTTCAAGGATTTTTTCTGCGGAATGTGCAAGAACAAAAGACCGTTAGAGATGAAAACAACATTGATTCTAATACATTCTGATGATATTAAGCACGGTTCAATTTGCATACCATGCAATTCATCATTGAAGGATATTTTTAATAGCAGACAGTTGCAAACTAAGCAGATTACTTTGATGGGTGAGCTTGGTGTGAAAATATGAAAAAATTCAGCGAAACAAACATTGGAAGAATCGGTAGGTTTCTAAAAAATACCCCGAACAAATCCTATACTGTAAAGGACATTTCCATAAATCTAAAAATTAATCCAAAGTCAGTTTCATCCAGTCTTTCAAGGCTAAAGGCTGGTAGAAACAAGACCGGAATGATTAACGGTAGAAAAAGAATACTGAAAACCAAGAGCGGAAAGAACAGAAAGACAGCATACGAGGGTTTCAAGATTGGAACCGTAAGAAATACGTCAAAGGGTAGATGGGAATTTTTCACAAAGACAAAGTTCAAGCTTTGGAAGGTTGATTTTAAGCTAATCGAGACAAACTCCAAGAATAAGAAAAAAAACAGATGGGATGAAAGTGGTAACATGGATCTTTCAGGACATGCGACGGGTTTGGTTCCAAGTAGTGTGGAAAAATCCAGAGTGGTTGGAATTGCAGCAGCAGAATTATTTAGAAAAGGTCTGGACATAATGCAAGGTGAAGGCGTATCGTTGTGGAATGCAGTTGCAGAGGATGATTCAAAGACCGTATATCTGGGTGGTCAAATGATAAACGAAAATCCATTGGACAAGAAATATGATTCTAGATGGGATGGAAAAATTAATTTTGTAAACAACATTGGAAGCAGTTACTCGTATAACGTTAATTTTGAAATTGAGAAAAATGAATATGATTAAACAAATGTTAATTAATAACTAATAATTATGATAATTATGGTTAATAGAATATTAGTAAAATCTTCTGGTGGTGAAAAGATGTTAGTTGATCCTCATGTCTGTGAAAGATGTTTTGAATGTAAGCCGCTATATTCCATTGATAATGGACTGGCTTTTCTTTGTATGAGGTGTCTTACTAATGATTGATGTTGATAGAAAGGTTGAATCCATTGGAATTGACATTGACGGATTTGACAAGCCATTCTTGAACAAGGTTCAACATAACGCAGCAGAATACGGAAACATTCAAACGACACGATCAAAGAACGGGCATCACATCAAGATTGATCTGTTCGTTCCGACTACGTTAAAAAATTCACTATGGATTAGATTCTATCTGAATGATGATCCGTTAAGAATCCTGTTTGATGCCATGAGAATCATATCAGACAATGACAACATTGACGTACTGTGGGATGAAAAGCAAAAAAAATCTATAAATGGTATCATCACACAGAGCTAAGCTATGGAATCGATTAATCTTCATCCGTGGCAGGCTGAAAACGTGGACTTTGTGGAAAAAAACAAGTTTGTATTGATCGCTGACGAGATGGGTTTGGGAAAGACGTTTAGTGCATTGGCAGCGGTCAAGAAAAATAACCTTTATCCTTGTCTGATTTTGTGTCCAAAATCCTTGAAGATAAATTGGTATAGGGAAATCAAGAGAATAGACCATTACAAAACGGTTGAAATTCTGGATGGAACCGCAAAGGGAAAGCCACCAAAGGAAAAAAATGGCAGACTTTCAAACGACTATACAATACTTCACTATGATTCTAAGAAACTTATTCCGGTGTTGCCGGAAGCTAGAAGCGTTATTCTGGATGAGATACACTACTTGAAAAACTACAAGGCTCAAAGAACCCTAGTAACTCAAAAATACATAAGGGAAAAATCAAACGCATCACATGTAATAGGACTGTCAGGAACCCCGATGCTTAACCGTGATGCAAGCGAAATATTTACGGTTTCCAACGTGCTTCACTCAAACGTTGATGATGACGGAAAGGTTCCCGAAAAACAGTGGGATGGTGATGGCGGTCTAATATCTTGGAATGAGTTTTACGGAAACGGTGACGACAGGTTTGTATATAAAAAATACTTTCGTGAGCAGATGATAGGTTACGGAATCACGCCTGAAAAACAGATTGAACTTAATCATCTGTTGAAAAACAGGGGTATAATGATCAGACATACGAAGGATCTTCTAAAGGATGAGCTGCCACCGATGCAAAAGATTCCGTTTGTGTTCCCAAAGCCAAAAGGCTACAACAGGGAGCTTAACAGGCTTGAATCCGTCTATGGTGAGATAAAAATTGCACAGTTGACAAGCATAAGAAAATGGTTGGCAGAGGAAAAGGTAAAGGATACCGTTGACTATGTGAACAACATCATTGACCAGAGTGACAGTGACAAGGTGATAGTATTTGGAAACTATGTTGATGCCACAATGATGCTCGGAAAAGAGTTCGGTGTAGTT
>Ga0233412_10001023_pt1 | contig 15373 bp, 33 predicted proteins | sample Na_anoxic_4_MG_FD_180667 | JGI IMG/M metagenome (GOLD analysis project Ga0233412, IMG submission 180667) | Seawater microbial communities from Saanich Inlet, British Columbia, Canada - Na_anoxic_4_MG | ecosystem: Environmental > Aquatic > Marine > Inlet | place: Canada: British Columbia...
ATACTCCTGATTGTATGTTGATAAACTAGGTAATGCTCCTAATTGGTCATCTCCTAATACATCTTTTAAATTTATTGTATTGCCAAAGAATGTAATTCTATATGTATGAGGTATGTTTTTTTTTAAATCGACACCTTCTAATTTTATGTAGCCTTCCTTAAATGGTAGTGTATTTAATTCAATATACCCTGCCACTTTATTTCTTGCATCAAAACCACCTTGTATATCAAAATTGTAATAATGTTTAAATATCTTGTTATTTACTTTAGATGCAGGTAAGGAAAATGTTTTAGAAAACTCAGTAAAGATTTTACTAATGTCTTTTACGTTTTGTATTGTTTGTGTAAAAGATACAGTTTCATCTTTAAATAAATCAACCCTTTCTGTTCCTATATATAATTGAAGTTTTTGCATTTATCTAATGTTGTTTATTAAGTCAAATGCTTCTTCAAAATCTATTGTGTATTCAATTAACTTATCATTGACTGATGTTTTGAATTTCATACTAGAAGTTTTAACAGTTACAGGTATGGTTTCATCAACTGAAGGATTTTCTTTTTTTGGTCTTGTAAGCCATACATACTCACTCAATAATAATTGCTCAAAAAATTGATTTGTATATTCAGGATAATAACCTGAACTTAAAGTATGCATTTGTTTACCTTGTGTATTAAATAGTTTATTAGGCGCATTATATATTTCGTATTGAGCATATTCATCATCAGGATATTGTATTGTATTAGACTGATATTTTTCATTAGTTCTATTTAATGATGTAACTTCTTTTAAGAAAAACCATAAATCTTGCTGAACTCCATATCGGTTTATAAATGTTATTTTTCTACCTGAACCATATTTAGTACAATCAATTCTATTTATATAGCAAATATTTGAACCTTGATTTACTACTTGTGTGTCAGTACCACTATAAGAACTAACAGAATAAACCCCTGCACCTGTCATATAATGAACATACCCTGAAACACCATAAGGCACATATATATTCCATACTGCTGTGCCTGATGAATAATTTGCTGCTAATAAGTATTTATGATTTACAGTAAATGGAACTTCAGGATTTGAAGCTTCAGAAAAATATCCAAAGGCTTCCCATCCTACATCTGTATAATTAACAGTTGAACCTACTTGACTACCTGTTGCATTTAATCCTGAGTATTGTTTTAGGTTAGTTGATATTAATACTGTATCTACTGTATAAGTAGCTGAATAAGTTATATCTAAATAATCTCTGACAAGTTCTGAAATATCAAAATTGCAACCTGTACTTGGACTTACATTTTTAATAAGTGTATAACGTAAAACTGTATTTATTGTTATTGTGCATTCAACAGACTGAACTCCTGATGAGGGTACTTCTATAAATTTATATTGTGGGTTTCTTAATGCTATATTTGCCATTGCGTTTATTTTTCTCCGTATATTATTTGTTTTTCAACATCAAGAATAAATGAATCTAATAATTCATCTCCTAGTTTTTGTTGCGACCTTTCGAATGGTGTTGTAAAAAAGTTAGATGTTTTAATACCTCTGTTATATATATTAGAAGCAATTACATAAGCCATACTTCTATAATTACCTGCTTTAAATTGACCACCTTTTGAACTTCCTTTTTGTTCTCTGAATCTTACATTTTTACTTTTTGCCCAAACTTCTATTTTATCTAAGAAAGTTTTCCAAGTTCCTGCATAATTACCACTACCAAATCTGTATGGAGAGTTAGGTGCTTGTTGCCCTGTTATCTTAGCGTTAGGCGATACTTTACTTGGGTCTTTACCCTTTACACCTTTATCAACAAAAAGTCCGTAATCTTCCATTAAGAACTCTAATAGAAAGGCATCTACCTCAACATCAACATTATATTGTAAAGAATTATATAAAGAACCACCACCTTTGCCATCTTTAGTTAAGTTTGTTCTAGCTTGTTGAACAACATACTTACCATATTTTTCAATAGTGGATTTTAAGTTTAAAAATTCCATTAGCAAATGTATATATCGTTATAAATAAGGACTTCCATATTTGCAGTCCAACCTGCTAACTGATTATCAAACCTGTCATAAAATGGTATTAAATTTGGCGATGAATCTAATTGATACATATCAGTATATAGCGTACCCATTCTTAGCCTTTGTATTAGTTTATTTAAAACTGCTAGTTGCGTATTTAAAATGTCTTGTTCATTGTTGTTACCTTTGAATCTATCTATTGGAAAGTCTTTAGATTGGTCAACAATATCCATAGCAAGAACACTGATGTTAAATCTTAATACTTGTTCTTCATCTGTTACGCTATTTATTATGATATGACCTAGAGGGAAAATGTCTTGTTTATTCAGGTTTACATCTGATATGTTTCCAGTTGTTACTGTATTGATATTGATGTCTTCTAATAATTGTTCTTTTAATTTTTCCGTTAAATTATAAAAACCCCTTACTCCTTGATTGCTCATTTAAATTTCTTTTTAATTTGTTTCGCTTCTAGTTCGTTTTTTTCTTTCATAAATGCTAACATCATAAAGCAAGTGTGTACATTTAATTCAGTGATACTTTCAATTCTTGTAATATCCCCTTGAGAGAGACCATAAAGTGATTGATACCATCCCCATTTTCTTGAGAAGTTAGATAGTCCATCAAGGCTTTTGTCTGACCCTCCTCCAAAGAGTTCGTCATACTGCTCGACAAGTCTATCCCTAAATTCCACAAAAAAAAAATTGCTGACATAACTGCACTCAAAGGCATATCTACTATATTAGGATGTAGATTAACATTGTAATCTTCAATACTATATTTTTCTTTTAGTTTAGCAGTTATCGGTCTATATAGAACATTCATAGCTTTTTCCATATTATTCCAATCGCCTATAAAGGTATCTAAATCTATATATTCTCCTAGCGTTAAATCATCTAGTTGAGGATGAAATCCAAACTCTACTTTATTAACTTTAAAACTTTTGACTAGATTAGGCTTTTGGTCAAATAACTTAGTAATGATTCCTACTATTTCATCTATATCATTTAACTTCAGTCGCATAACATCATCTAAATTACTAGAACAAAAAATTTCTATCATCTTAGCGTTTAAGAGTTTATTATCTTGAGTTTGTTCTTGTACTTTAAAAAACCTTTTATACTGCCTTAAAGTTATGTCTTCTAGTTTTGTAGGTATGTCTATACTCAGTTTCATATATATATAACGTATTTAATTAGTGATTTTATAATATACTAAGATAATAAAAAAAGGGCAGCCATTTCTGACCACCCTATCAATGTTGTAACTTTTCCCAAGTTATTATTACAACATCTTATTCATTTCTATTTTCTTGTGCATAATCCCATACCTGTGAGTGTATTGCATCATCAACCCAATCCCAATAAAAGTCTGTTATATCCATTCCATTTAAAGTAACTTCTAGTATTTCTAAATCACTTTCAGGTGGGCTAAAATAATCTCCATCATCCCAATAATACTCATAAGAAATATTTAAATTATATTTAGCTTCCTCAACATTGTATTCTCCTTTTACTTTCATAATTCTAATTTTTTTAAGTGTTCGTATTTGTCTTTTATTTCTTGTAATTCTAATCTAGCTTTATTTCTTTCTTCTCTATATTCACTAACTATACTATCGTGTATTCTAGCTTCTTGTTCCATAGTGTTTGCCCAAAGAAATATACCTACTAAAGAATCTGACATAAGCTGTAACTCTTTATTGTTAGGACTTTTGTCTATCCATTTTTTAATAAGGTTTATTGCAGAATCAATATGAGAATAAAACTCTAGGTCTTTTAAATTCTGTATTTGTGTTTTATATATGCCCATTATTTATTATATGCACTTCTAGAGTTAGCTAATATCTGAAATTTTTCTTGCTGTGTTCCTAATAGTTTACCACATATCGGAGATACTTCAGTATAAACTTCTGTGCCTTTTTTATAAAGTTTTTTAAACATTATATCTTCTTGTAATGTTTCTAGCTTTCTACCTGTATAACCTAGTCTTTTTCTATCAGGTGTTTCTAATATTTCTTTTCCTATAAGTTTTGAACCTATAAAGTATTCTTTTGTGTATCCGTGTATTTCAAACATTGTTCTGCATTTTATTTAATAAACTAGAAACATTCATTAAAGTTAATTCGTTATTTTTTTTAGCAGCTTCTTTTCCTACTTCTCTTAAAGCATAAACAACTAATTTTTTTTCGTATTTGTTTAATTCTAAATTCATTTTGTTTGTTTTATTATTATATATCAAATATAAAACTATTTAATTTATAAACAAAATATTTTATAAGTTTTTTTTAATGTAAGGTATATTTACCAAAGTTTGGTCTTGATAATATAGAGTAAGTAGCATATCTACAAGGGTCAATAATATGATTATGCTTGTCTTCAGGTATATTTATAAGTCTACCTGATTTGTCTTCTTTCCATTTATAGTTTCTAAATTCTTGTATAGCATTGTTACTATCTGAAGTAATATGTAATTTATATCTTTTTAATAAGTCTATACCTGCATTGATTGAATCTTTACCTTTTAAACTTGGAAATATATTATGCCCCATTCTTCTAAGTTCAGCTATCAGTCTTGGCTCTGCACTATCTGCATATATAGGATTAGTCAATAAGTTTTGTTCTCTTAAAAATATATTGATGTCTTGCGTTGTCATTTGCGTTCTATATAAATGCTCTTTTATATATAAGTTATGTTCCATCACAAATACGCTTACAAGCGTTGTAGGGTCATTACTATAACCAAAATCCATTCCGTATGATATTAGTTTAGCATCATCAGGTATTTTATTTACCTCTGCATATTTAAAGATTGTATTAATACTACTTGCCCTTTCTCCTAATCCATATATTTGCCAATATTGGTCATCGGTTTCTTTTAACCTTTCTATCTCATCTCTAATTACATCTTCTAAAAAAGGATTATCTAAATAAGTAGTTTTATAAAAGGCACAATCTTTTCTAGTTATAACATTATCATAAATCCAATGATACTCATCTGATGGGTTAAAATCTAATATTATACGTTCTTGTGTTCTAAATATTAATTGTTGCCAATCTTCCCAATATAACTCGTTACCCTCATTGATGAATAGTAAATCCCTTTTACGCCCTCTAATCTTTTGTGATTGGTCAAGTGAAGTGAACTCAATTAAGTTCCCAAATAAATTATATTCACTATTACTTTTATTATGAAACTCATCTTTATATATATGATAATTATTTAATATCTGTAGAAAATCTCTTAATACTGTTGCTCGTAAGCTTGGAAATGTTTTACGACAAATAGTAATTATTTTATTTGTATTATGTGTGCAATAATGAAATATGATAAATAAAAGTATGTTGTATGTTTTACCACTACGAGTTCCACCTTGCTCTACAACTATTTTCTTATCACTATTTACAAGATGTTTGTAAACTATGTTAGTCTGTATCTTCGGTTTTATCAATTATCTCAATTTGGAAATTAGTAGGAACTCCATCAGCACCTGTTATCTCTTGTCTTTCTATATACCCTCTTTTTTTACCTTTTGTTTTTAAATAGAATATTGTAGCTGATGTTGAGTTTTCTGAAATTTGTTTATGAAGTTGGCTTTCTGCAAAATCTAAAGCAATATTCTCAATGTCTTTAACTTCCCTTGCAAAATCCTCATCTTCATTTAGCCATTTATAAAATGTACTTCTTGGTATTTCAGCTTTCTTACAAGCTACTGTTACAATTCCTAGACTTTGTTCTAAAGCCTTAATCATTGATTCTTTTTTTATGTGTCTACTTTTGTTCATATTATTTATCAAAACCAGAGAGAGGATAAAATATTAAACTATTTCTATAAGCATCTTCATTATGCTTTATAATCTTAGTAACTCCGTGAATGTTATACCAAGCAGGATATACTAAAATACTATTATTAGCTTGTTCAAATGTATGGTTAAAATCAGGAACACATAATGCCCCACCCTCTGTATCTTTTCTTTTAGTTAGTATTACGTTTACTGTGTTTTTTAAATTACCCCTATCTTGATGAAATGGTGCTGCTATATTGAAGTTAGATATACTGCTAGTAAATAAGTTTCCAAATCTATATTTAGGTAATGTCGTTTCTTCTATTATCTTTTTTTGTATTTCATATTGTTCAGGCATATACTGTTTGATTAGTTTCTCACTTTCTAAACAAGATAGTAACATTGCTTTTATGAATGTCTTTGCTTTTTGGTTTGTGTGAACTGCTGAAACAGAATTGTAAGGTCTTCTAAGATGAGGTTTTGCTAATACGCCACCTAATATAGTGGACATCTGTACTGTATTCCTAGCCTTTGCTTCTGCTCTACTTATACCGTATTTTTTTTGCATTGTATATACATCAGAACGTTCTAGTAATGACTTAGGAACATTTTTACTTAAAAATTCTTTGTTTGCTATTGTAATGTATTGTTTTAGTTTGTCAGGTAAGTCGTTTAAATAAAACCCTATTATCTTTCCTTCAAATTCAAGTAAACAACTTTCAGTTACAGTAGGTGGAACAAACTCACACCTTGAACCAATCTTTTTGTCGTGTTGTTGTTTTTCTAGTTTTAATGTTATCATTTTCTTTTATCTTTTAATCTTAATTCTGCATTACCAGAACTTTTTCTAATATACATTGTACAAAATTCAGGAAACATATTATAAATTTTATGAATACTATTGAATATATACTTTTTTGTTCTTATAGTTTGTAAACCACCTTTCTCTTTAAAAAATTTTGATTTTATAGTAATGTAATCAAATCTAATTAATATTCTATTTTTGATATATTGTCTTATACTGTACTCATAATCTTCTCCGTGATTTGTAACTCTATTTAAAAAAGAATCGTGATTTATAATTACACCAAAAACTCCACCAGGGATATAACATAATTTTTTATAAATTCTATACTTCATAAAATAAGCATTTGCTGCAGCATATAATCCAAACAAATTTGCTTTATTTTTTACGCATTCTTCAAAACCTTTGACTATAAAATCTTTTTCTAAATCTTTTATCAATTCTAATTTATTTTCTTTTTTTATATAAACACCATCCAAATCATCATCGAACATCATTACTCTATTTCCTTCTTTATAATATTTTTCTATAAAATTTCTTTGCTCACCTATTGTATGAACTCCTACAATGATTTTATATTCATTTTTTAAACTTTGTCTGTATATTTTTTCTTCATCTTCATCAGCAACAAATATTGTTATTTTATTATTATCAATATTATATTTTTTTAAAAGACTTAATGTCTTTTGTTTTATAATCTCAGGTCTTTTATAACTTGGAATTGCAATTTTATAATTCATATTTTTGCATTGCTTTATAAAATAAATCAGATAAATTAATTCCTTTATTTTTTAAGTCATCATATATTTTTTTTATAGGCTCAAAATCTGCAGCAGGATATTCAAGTATTATTGATTTCTTTGTTTGGTCATACATAGTTTGTATTTCATCATCTAAGTCAATCTCATCTAACACGCTATAATCTATCGCTTCTTCAGGTTGCCAAACATCAATACCCCAATCTTTTAATTCTTTAGTATCCCAACTATTAGCAAGTATATCCCAATCCCACTCACCGAAGCCTACATTATCTTTGATTACGAATTGTTGCATTTGTTTTTCTGTTAGATTCTCAGCTTTAATAATCCATACATCTTTTAAACCTAATTGCTGACAAGCCTTGTAACGCATATTGCCACCTAATATTCCCATCTCACTATTAACTATGATTGGTCTTAGCTTTAACATCTCAGGAAATTCTTTTATACTATTAACTAATTTCTTAAATTTATGTTCTTTAATTGTCCTTGGGTTTACAGGATTTGAATATATTTTATTAATCTTAACTTTCTCTATCATAACTATATAACGTATTTAATTTAACTCTTTTTTCCATTCTAATGATTTTTCCCATAACTTTAATTTTTGACCAACCTCATCAACTAAAGAATCAGGAACATTTCTAATCACTTTATACATTGGGTGGTTAAATTTATTCTTTAATTCTAAATTTTTGTTTTCTAAGTTTGTTACTTTATTTTCTAAGTAATGTACTCTGTCTATTTTATCATAACATAAATCTGATTTAAAAGTAAATATTTCTTCTATTTCTTTTAGCTTAGGATTATGTTGAGCGTTTAAATGATATTTATTACTAGAGTATAATGCAGTAGAGTGGTCATAATTTTTGCCATTGTCTATATAGAATTGTGCTATATGTATCCAACGCATATTGAGTTTGTTGCGTAATAAGTGATTTAATAATGACCTTACTTCTATGTATTTTCTTTGTCTAGTATTTTTAAAAACATCAAGACCTGATAATTCTTTTATCTTTACTGCTATTTCTATTGGTGTTAAATTGTGCATTAGTTTGTTCTAAGTTTTAAAAGGTTATAACATTCTGTATATCTTTGTCTTGCTTTGCCTTTGTATTTATCTTTGAATAATTTGTATAGTTTCTTTGTGTATTTGTATTTGCTATCACAATGTACAAAATATTTTTTAGCAAACGCTTTACCCTTTCCTTTAAAGTAGTTTACATTATCTGCAGTATCGCCTACTATCATTTGCTCATAGAAATTATACATCGCTTCTTTTTCTGATATGTCTAGTATTGTTTTGTGTTTGTAGTGATAGTTATACATAAGGCAAGGGAATTGTTTATAGTCCTTATCTATAGAAACTATCATAACATTTTGTCTTCCAAACTCTGTTGATAATCTATACCAATACCTAGCAACTAAGTCATCAGTTTCAATTCCAAATCCAAACTTGCTATCGTATGTTTCTTTTACGTATTTGTGCATATCGTGTAAAAGAGGGGGTAGTGTTTGTTTTTTTCTATTGGCTTTATATTTTTTTGTCATTAATTTTCTGAAGTTTCCTTTACTTCCATTGAATGTAATAACTTTTTCAATATCATAGATTTCTTCTAAGTCATTTACAATTTTCATAAATTGCTCATCAAACTTAGCTACACAGTCTTCAAGGTTTTCAAAGTGTGGATTATCATCAGGGTTTTCTTTATGTCGATAGCAACTTGCAAAAATTAAACTATCAGCGTCAATAAGTAATATCATTTCTTTTCTTCGTAAACTTTATATCCGTTCAACTTTAAAAAACTTATAGCATCATTTATTTTTTTTTCTTTAACTCTAAAGGCGTTAAAAATTTCATTCTCAAAGGGGTGTATTTTATTTTTCATTATAATTCTTTTAAACTTTGTTTTATTAAATCTAAATACATTTCTTGCATTTTTTTATTTTCCTTTACAACTTGTGCGATTATAAATGGTAGGTCTTTAAATAAAGAATCTATATTATATACTAGCCATTTTTCATTATCAACATCGCCATAACCAAAATGCATTTCGCCATCGCTACAATGCAAACTATGTGTTTCGTGTATATATGTATGTTTCTTAGCTTCTTTTAATTCTTCCTCTAAGTCGTATATTCTGTCAATTAAATTGTCCTTTGATGTTCCCATTTTATATTATTGTTATTATTAAACTTATTATCAAACCTATAAATGCGATAGCTAAAACTTTCATACTACCTGCATATTGTCTGTCTGACCTACCTTGTCTTGACCTGTATTGTCTAACCTTTTTTTCTTTTTTCAAAATTCACATTCTTTATCATCTGCATATTCTATAGCATCTTGATACAATGCACTATCTATTTGTTCAACATAATCTGCAAAATTATTAAACCAATCTATTACAAGTTGTTTGTTTTTTATTCTATATCTCATACCTTTTTATTTTCATATAATAATTCTTCTCCTATTATGTAAACAATCATATTTACTAGGCTTTCTGCATTGTCATAATTTCTCATACCATCATTACCAAACATTTCCCTTTCGTAATCTTGAACAAAACTAATACCTTGAAAAGTATTGATGTTATGTTTTTTCAACCATTGTTCAGCATTATAGTATCCTATAATATAATAGTCTTCATTAAATAAATGATAATGTAAATCATTAATGTCAACATCATTGTAGTTAGATTTTTCATCATTGATGTATTCTTGTAGTTCCTGTTTAATTGTCTCTAAATTCATATCTGTATTGTTAAAATTACTGTAATAAAAAATGCCATAACATAAAAGCAAATTAACCATTTCCAATTGTTAGGGTCTTGTTTTAAAAATTTTCTGTGTGTTTTAAACATAGAACAAATATAAAACAAATTAAGTTATAAACAAAATTTAATAACTTTTTTTTTAGTGAAGATTGATATTTATCCTACTAGCTTGATTTTCTTTAAGCAGGTAAACATCTTTTTTTAATCTTTTTTTCGTCCACATTGTAGTGTCAGGACAATATTTTTTAACAGGTTCTGGCATTTTAAGAGTGTTTAGCCAATACATAAAATTACCCTTTGGGTCATTGACAAAATAAAGTTTGATTATATCTTTATCTAATTTCATTAATGAATCATACTTGTCTTTCTCAAGCATTTTATCTTCATAATATTTATTACGAAACTTCATTTCAATAACACAATCAAAACCTTTTGGGGTTTTACCGATAGCATCATAATGTGTGTAACCATCGCCTGACCAAGTTAAATCCCAACCATCAAAATTTAAAAGCAATATGACTGCTTTCTCCCATTTATGAATCTTTTTCAGTCCCATTGTCCCAGATTACATTCAAATCTTTAATCCATCTGTTTACTGTTTTGGGCGAGCAGGTGCAGGGTTTGTAAAAACTATGCTTGTAATATTTAGCGTGTAGTTTGCACACCAATTCAAACTCTTTGGCTGATATGTGTTGTTTTGTACCCATTCGGAATACTGTCCATAATTTGAAATCTGTTTCTTCAAAGGTTACCATCTTTTAATTTTTATTTTGTTGAATTTTTTTCTTCTTTCATCGCAATTACATTTAGTGCCTTTAAAGGCGTGATATGTTTCGACTATATGTTTTATCCCTGTGTACTTAGTAATGTAGTATATTATATCTCCTAATTTCATTTTGATTTATATTTATATAATAAATTTTTTTTTATTAAATATGCTTTTTTGCTTTTAGTATCGCCACGACCTATAAATTGAGCATACTGTAAATTATTTTCTTTTATACATTTTTTTATGTTATCTATGATAAACCAATTAAAACAAAGACCATCATAAATAACCCACCATTTAGCCTTACTCGTGCTAAGAGCAGATGGCTTACTATTAAATTCTATTTCTATAACTATATTTCCAGTATGTAAACTTTTTTTATCTGACTTAACTTCCACTCCTATATTTAATTCAGGAATAAATATATCCCAATCTTTAAAATACCCTTCTACTATATAAGCGAGAGGGTATTTTTTTTGAATCATATTCAAAACTTGTTGTTCATATATTTTACCCACCTTTAAATCTGTCTTAAATACTTCTGTCATAATATTTTTAGTTTTTTGATATTCCATTTTTGTCCTAATTTATTTAAAACTGATTTAATTTTATTATCTGATTTCAAGTCATTCCATTTACCATTTATATAATATTTAGTAACAAAACCATTAACCATAGGGATACTATCAACATCATTAAGCACATTAACATTAACTAATAAGACAATTGACTTTTTTGTTTTCCAACTATCACATACTCTTTCTAATACTAATCTTTGTCCTGTAGGTATATCATTATTAAACCTTTTAACCTCAATTAAAATTAATGCTTCATTATCAAACTCTAAAACTGCATCAATATCTGTAGGGTGTATTTTACCATTTTGTATACCAGTGAAGTCGAGTGCTTGTTTAGTTTGATTTATATTTCTAATTAGGCTCATAATACTTTTTCTATTTTGTTTTTGAATCTATCAAAACGCCATTTCTTTTTACTTTAGGTTTTCTTTCTTCCTCAATAAACCTCTCTCTTTGTATTCTAGATATAGCTTTTTGTTTATTAGTTTTTTTCTTTTTTTTTATTGGAACAAATTGTCTCATAATAATTTTTTTAGTTTGTCCTTTACTTTTTTATATGTATTATATAAAGAATAATAATGTATATATGACTTCCTAGAAAATTCAGCGATGCTTTCCCCTTGGTTTATTATTTCAAAAACCTTTCTATCATACCAATACATTTTAGATAATGCTTCTTTTACTTTGTCATAGCTTTCATCATAATTAACATCATTATTAGTTAAATGTATATTATCTAAAGGTATCATAGATATGTTCTTTCCTTTACGTTTTAAGTCTAAAAACAATGTCCTTAATGTTTTAAAAATATAATAGTAATTAATATCATCTTCATACATAATATCTAAGCCTTTTTCTAGCTTTAGTTGTATTTTTATGTACATTTCTTGTGTAAGGTCTTCTGCAGTTCTTTTATTGCATCCAAAAGTCATAACGATATCAACCCAATTTTTGTGCTTATTTGCGATTAATATCATTTTTTCTTGTATCATACTAATTTAAAGGGTCGTATAAATCTTCAACAACACTTGGTATACCATATTCATTTACTGTAAAGCTAAATGTTTCAAAAGCATAACCCCTACTACGTTTACATTTAACAGTAACCCAATCTTTATTGACAGTATTAGCTTCTAACTCTATGTGGGTTTCCACCTTTTTTTCAAGCATAGAACCAAGATGTCCTGTCATTTTAGAAGTTCCAAAGTTATTATGAATCACACTAATTATATGGCAATTATATTTAGCTGACCATTCCATTAACTTTTGTACACATTCATTTGATTGTTGTAAATCATTAACATCACTTACAAGGTCGGCAATTCCATCGATAATTACAAGTGATGGCTCGTTTATTTTTTGTGATAGATAATATTCAATAAAGTCTTGCCTGTGTTTATGACCTATTGTTCTAAGTCCAAAAGTGTGATATATATCAGGATTTATTTGTGAGTTCATATCATAAACCCTTTTGAAAACCTTTTGACAATGCCATAGTCCTTGTTCTGTATCAAAGTGTATTAAGTGTCCGTTTTTTCTATGACCTTTAATTCTTCCACCATATATGTTTTTGTTACACAAAAATACTGAAGCTAATAAACTGATAAAAAATGTTTTCTTTGTTTTAGGTGGTGCGCTTACAACACTTAAATTGCCAAATGTTCCTAAAGGTATAGGTAATAGTAAATCGCCTTTTTTTGATTTAATTAGTTTTTCTCCATAAGATAATGCAACAGGTGGGTATTCAATAGTTTCTTTTGTATTTACAAAACAGTCTTCTTCGATAAACTGCATCAGCATTTGGTGTTCTGTTTGTTTTTCTGTCATTAAATAAATATATAAAAAAAAAGGTATGAATTATAAAAACCCATACCCATTTTTAGATTAGTAAAGTTTTTTTTAAAAAGGCAAGTCTGATTCTTCTTTTACATAAGCTGATTCTGTTCCTGATATAATATCAATCTTTTCTTCTCTTTCAGCTAAATGTATATTACCTTTTCCGTTTTGCGCATCTTTAATCCACGCCACTTTACCATTACCAAAGTATAAAGCCTGTTTACCTGCTTCACGCTCCTCAGATGTTCTACTATCCATTAAAGCTACGTTATTTCCATAACGAGTTTCATCTTGAATAGAGATTGTTAGATTGTACCACACTGCACCATCTTTACCTTTTACAAATTTTTCTTTTGGTAATTTAGCTACGTTGATACTTGCATTAATAATTGCTCCCATAATTTTAATTGATTTTAAAGTTTAATAATTGTTCTTCTATTTGTTTTGTTACTGTATAATGTTGTTTAATATCATTAATTGTTTTACCATCTTTCATACCTTCTAGTGCGTTTTTAAATTGTGGTGTATTAATTAATAATTTTGGTAATGTAGGTTTTTTAACTGCTAGATTACCATCATCATCAACTGCCTGTAAAGCTAATAAAGATTGTAAAGTGTATCTACGATAATATGTTATTGCACTTCCTAATTTTTGTGCATCTAAATTATTTGGTAATTCTATTGATGATTCTATAGAGCCACCATCTAAGTCATATATAATACTTCTAACTTGATTGTCTGTTATTGGTTGTATTAATACTAATTTATTTTTTATTAGTAATGGACTTAGTTGTTCAATAAGTGAATTAATATCAAAGTATTTAGATTTATAAAAAGGGTTTTCATTGCTTTTACTAATAGAACCTATTTCTTGTTGCAACTTAAATATTTTACTGTATATATTTTTTTCCATCTTAATATTTATTATTTGTTAATACCTCTAATTGCGCTTCTAAAAATTGTATTTTACTTTCTAATGCTTCGCACCTGTCTATATAAAATGCTATTAATTGATTTTTACCTTGTTGCGAATATCTTGTTCTTACGTTGTCTAGTTCCATTATTCTATATGTGTTAAAGTTGATTTTAACCAAAATATTTTGTTTTCAAATGTTTTTTGGTTTTTAGTGTCGCCCATCATTGTAGCGTGAGAAAGCATAACTTCTAAAGTTTTGATTTCTTTTTGAATGTCCTGTTTTTGTGTTTGTAATGTCATTTTTAAATGTTTTTTATAATTGAACTTATAACAAATATAAACAAAATTGTTAATAAAAAAAAATTAAGCACAAAAAAAAAAGGATTAAAATTAATTAACCCCTTTTTTCATAAAGGACAAAACAAACAGAATAATTTAAATATAGACTATTCCATTAACTCTACAAAATTTTTATACCTTAATATCATTTCTTCTATTTCAAAATTACTTAATTTAATTATTTGTTTAGCTTTTTGATGTAATCTTTCTGATGTTCCTGCACCATATTTAGAATCTAATCTATTTCCAAATACATACTGTTCTCCATATTTAAAAACATTACATCCTGCACATTGTACTTGACAATTGATTTCATCCCACCTAGTTGAATAATGTTTACGACTTTGAAAATGTCCGTTTTGAAGTTTTTTCCAATGGTCTTGTTTACCACAGGTAAAACATTTAGATATATTATTTATTGAATTTTTTCTTCTAATATATATACTAAATATAGTATCAAGTTTTTTAACTAATTTACTTCTAGTAAGTTTTTTAGCCATTTATTTATCTTGATGTTCTAGGAATTGTTTACCGATTTCAGGATTTATTTTAGATATTACTTTATAAATATATCTACTATTTTTTTTAACTATTGCTTTTTCTGATTTTGTAGTTTCTAAACCACAATTTGTATATTGAGTTGCATCTATTTCTAATAATCTATTTATTTTTTCAATATTAGATATGGATTTATAGTTAAATATTTTATCAATTAATTCTTTAGAATATTTCATATTATATAAATGTAATAAAAAAAAAAAAAAAAAAAACACTACAAAAAAA
>Ga0233412_10001025_pt1 | contig 15355 bp, 12 predicted proteins | sample Na_anoxic_4_MG_FD_180667 | JGI IMG/M metagenome (GOLD analysis project Ga0233412, IMG submission 180667) | Seawater microbial communities from Saanich Inlet, British Columbia, Canada - Na_anoxic_4_MG | ecosystem: Environmental > Aquatic > Marine > Inlet | place: Canada: British Columbia...
TCAGAAATATCCCATTCTCTTCTTTGATTGAACAATAGCCGCAGGGGATTTCTTTATTAAATGCCAGGTAATATATATATCCATCTTTTATCTGCCGGCTTATTGCTTCGTAAGACTGGTACTTTAAAAGCATATAGTCAACCTGCTCCTGCCCTATTATGGGAAGATAATGCTGTGTCCAGATTTCATTCGCTAGTCGCGTAATTGCCAGAATTTCATCATCTGTCTTAGTAATTTTAATTTTATTCTCTTTCATAAAATTTCCCTCAATATTTATTATAAATCATTTTTAAATATCGGTATATGCTGTTTGACATAAGCCCCCGCTTAAAATATTATTTAAGTGGACTTCATTATTTATGCGACTTATAGGGGGCCGGTATGAAAAACGAACTTATTTTATTAATTGATAAATTTTTTCTTGAGCATTACAAGTCTTTTTTTGAGAATTTGAATACCCTTGCCGAGAATAATCAACGCGTCAGTTACCGCGAGTACAGCATATGTGATTTGATTGAGCGTTATCCGGGTTGCAACCTGAGCTTTATTGCCGAAAGGCTTGAAGTCTCAAACTCAGCGATAACACAACAAATAAACTCGCTTATAAAAAAAGATTATGTTAATAAATCCAGCATTCAATCCGATAAAAGGAACAAAGGCCTGAATATTACAAAAAAATATAAGACTCTAATTAACAAGGCAAACCACATGATTTTCGACAAATTCTATGACCGCCTTAATGAAAAAGAAAGAGAATCTTTTTATAAGATACTGAAAAAATCCCTGGAATACAGGGACTAAACATTAACGTTTAGCTATTAATTGAGATAACATTGCTTCCATATGGGAAGCCTGAAGACCAGCGGTAGTTTAAGCCCCCTCATTTCACAGTCTCCCATTGTGACCGTGGTTGCCTTATTTTAACGTACACGGGTTATTTACCTAATATTCTACATTAATACTATACGCCCGTTATATATATTGAATATAGTGGGTAAGAATAATTATTGATATAATTGATTTAGGTTTAGAAGGGGTCCGGTTATGAGAAAAATTCTTTTATTAGTCCTTGCTATATTGATTTTTTTTACCAGCTGCGATATAAAGTCAAATCCTGTCTCGTATAAAGATAATATGTATTTCATTATGGTTGACAGGTTCAATGATGCCGATGAAAATCTTCCCGATGTGGATATAACCGACCCCAAGGCCTATCAAGGCGGCGATATCCGGGGAATCATCCAAAAACTCGATTATATAAAAGACCTTGGGATGACCGCAATATGGCTTACCCCAATCATGGATAACGCCGACCGCGGGTACCATGGATACTGGATTTATGATTTCTATTCAGTGGATGAACATTTCGGAACACTGGATGATTTCAAGGAGCTTGTTGAAGAAGCTCATAAAAGAGACTTAAAAGTTATATTGGATTATGTGGTGAACCATATGGGTGAAAACAGTCCCTGGCTTTTAGAGCCGACTAAGGCGGACTGGTTCCATGAGGACAGATCCATTACCAATTGGGGCGATAAGGAACAGGTTCAGAATGGCTGGATTTTCGGCCTTCCTGATTTAAACCATGAAAACCCGGAAGTCAGCGGATATCTTATAGAGAACGCAAAGTGGTGGATAAAGGAAACAGGCATCGACGGCTTCAGACTTGATACCGTAAGGCATGTTCCAAATGAGTTCTGGGAATTGTTTATAAAAGAGATTAAAGCAGACTACCCGGATTTTTATCTTCTTGGCGAAGTATGGCATCATAACGCAAGAGTTCTTAAGGTTTACCAGAATCTTGGAATGGACGGCATAACCAATTATTCTCTGTACGAAGGCATAAGGGTGGTATTCAGCCCGTATGGCGATATGAAAGACTTTTCTAAATTACTAAGGGACGAGTCCGTTTTTGCAGATCCGACGCTTAACAGCGTTTTCATTGACAACCATGACAATCCCAGGTTCTACAATTCCAGTGAAGAATTTAACTTTGAACACATGAAACAGGCATTGGCATTTGTTTATACCTATCCTGCAGTCAGTACTATGTATTATGGAACTGAATCAAAGCTTGAGGGTGCCTATGACCCTGTTAACAGGGGTTTCATGCCCTGGAGCAAAGAAGGGGAACTAATAGAATACATAAAATGGCTGGTTGAATTGAAAAAAACATATACTGAGTCATTTGAAGTGATATCTTATAATCAAAAAAATCTGGCTTATAAAATAGGAAGCTCAGGGAACGAAATGTTGATTATAATGAATATCGATACCAAGGTTTCGATAGTTGAAGTACCCTTTACCGGCAAACTTAAGGATTATATTAACGGAGAAGAAATCCAATCGGCCGAAACATTCAATCTGGAAATGGAACCTGTTGAAACCAGGTTTTTCATCATTGAATAACCTGCTGGTCTTTTTTGTCTTCTTTTGACTTCCTGATTCTTATTATCTGGTCAAACACTACCAAAAGAGCCCCTACAATTAGTATTAAGTAATATGTTATTATTCTCCATGCGGCTATGGCCATGTTGGTAAAGCCCCCGAAAATGGGAAAATAAACCAACCTGAATCCGCCTTCTGCTGCAAAGGATGTTCCGGGTGTCGGCATAAATGAAACTGTCAGGAAAACGAATGTATTCAATGAAGCAAGGTCTATCAGTCCATATCCATCCAGACTGAAAGCCCTGAACACCATATATGGAACGGCAAACATGAATGAAAGTTTTATGAACGACAAGACGAAAGATATAAATACCCTAAACCTATGGGTTTTTATATAACCTGACGCTTCTGAAAAATCAAGTATGACTTTTTCGATTTTTCCATAAGCCCTTTCCTCGTCCCGGACAATTCTTATCTTACGAAGAACCATGATAACCCATTTGATTATCCTGACAGCCTTATTTTTATTTGTCATTACAATGAAGATAAACACTACCCCGAACACATTGACGAAAAATCCCATTATTGTTATGAAAAAGATGGCATGGTAATTTTTATAGAATGAGGATCCCCTCAGGGTCATGTACATTATGAATGAAAAACACATCGCCAGAAGGTGGACAAACAGCTTGACACTTACGATTGCAGTAGACTTCCCTACGGGAATGCCATCCCTTTTCATATATACAATCTGCGCGGGCTGCCCTCCGGTGGCAAAAGGAGTCAACGCACCGTAGTAAAGACCGATGATTCCGTATTTAACACATCTGAAAAACCCGACTTTTTCCCTGGCTATGAAAGGTATTATTTGGTATACGATGGCAGAATCCATAAACCAATGCATAACAATGCATGCGAACCCACCGGCAAGCCACCAATAGTCCATATTCGAAAACAGCTCTTTAACACTGCCGGATTCTACACCTGTGGACAAAAGCCATCCGATTAAAAGAACCGTTAAGATGATATATATGTAATTGAATGTTAGTCTTTTTTTGTTCAATACCTTTAAATAATCCTTTTAAATTCCCAAACCCTTTCTGATATTCTATCATGTTCAGTAAAATATAACACTTCTATTTAAAATGATGGCTTATAGTAATTTTTAAATAACTAATGAGAATTAATCAAAAGCCCTTTTTACTGCCTTGAGATACCCGTATCCATAAAGATCGTCGGGCTGCAGGTAGCTGGTTTCAGTCCACTCATTCCAGCTGTTTATTATAACCAGAGGCAGCTGCCCGGGGTGGGTGTCCATATAATTTTTTGCCATTTTCAAGGCTTTTTCAATATTCTCTGGTGTGTTGTTTTTTGTTACACCGGGTTTAAAATCCATAAATCTCGGATTATTGTCCCACCCCAGTGATATGGACGGATAATATGGAGTTTCATAGTCTTGTTCAATCTTGTTCCATTCATTTTTAACATCACTAATTATCTCATTATAATCCCTGTCAATGTCCGTGAACATTGCAAATTGATAATGGGTTATACTGTCGAATCCGAGTTTTCTCACCGTATCCGGCACGGTATCTTCACGCAGTATGTACTGGAAATGCACGCCGTTAAGTCCTGCCTTTTCGATCATATCGTTAAACCACCTTAAGGCTTCTGCGGTTTCTTGAATCCCACCAAGCCCACGGATAAGGTTATCAATATCAAAGATGGACAGCACCGGTTTCCCATCGATCTTATAATACTGTGGATGTGTAAAATACTTGTCGAGAAGTCTTTTGCAGATTATCTCAAATTCTTTTCTGTCAACGGCTCCATCCCAAATAACACTGTCAATGTGAGAGTTTCTGACATCCCAAAGATAGTCGGCGCTGTGGTTTGCCCACATTACATAAAACTTCATCCGTTCATTATTTTTTGCTTTAAGAAAGCCGTCGTTCAGGCAATTTTCAAGAAACGGCCTCCTATCGTACCAGTACCAGTCATATATAAAGACATTAACTCCATGGTCTGCCGCTTCGTTTATCTGCATCTCCATGACATCCGGGTCAGCTTCATTAACATATCCCCATACGGGTTTCCTTGGCCAGGTGTGGCCTGGAAACTTCCCAACTGCGTTTTTAACCGATTGCCATTCACCAATGCCATCAGGCCAGAAAATTCTTGTCCTTAGCTCATCCCCGGTATATGAAGGCCATACATAAGCAGCAACATCATATTTTCCCATTCTTACACCCCCTATATAATCAGCGCCGGGCCTTCGCCCTCGACTGCATGCATTTTTACACCAAGCTTATCCATCCAACCCCGGACTGTAACAGTCTTAAAGTAGTGGGAATTGAACTTGTTTTCAAATTTAGGGTCCCGATACCACATATTGTTATCATACAGCCACATCGGTGCTGTCCACATACACAATTTCGGATTTACTAATTTGTAAACATCTTCACCAGCGCCATTCTGACCATGGTGGGCCATTTGAACAATATCACTTCTTAGTTCATCTTTAAATCGTTCCGCCAGTTTCTGCCCTGCACGGAAACCTAGGTCGCCTAAAAATAATGCGGTTTTACCAGTTGGAAACATCAGTTTAAAAACGACACATGTGTCATTAACTGTTGATCCTCCTGTGTATCCCGGGTCATAATCAGTATAGTCTGTCGGCACTTTCATGATGTCTATCAAAAGACCGTCAATTTCAATCTTCTCGCCTTCCTGCAGTATATAGGCAATGTTGTCAAACCCGGGTAATAATTCAAAAAAGATTTTATTGTCTTCAGCATACTGCGGCTCCGCCTCTAATATCCATTCTGTTGGCGGAAAATGATAGCATAGTTTCTCAATAGTAATTCCATTCATATCCGGTTGTTCTGCAATTTCAACAAGCGCATAATAATGGTCGCTGTGCACATGGGTTATCATCCATAGCGATACTACTGATCCAAACTCGTGGATTTTTTCAGTCAGGTATCCTGCATCCCCTCTTAAACCGCCGTCTATCACTATCAGCTTGCCGCCGGGTGTAACAATCAGATAAGACATCATTTGTGTCTGTGTCATATTGGGAGCCTGAATCAATTTATAGCCGCCCAAACCAATGTTGAATACTTTCTCTTCCATACATCCTCATTTCATAAGTTCTTCAAGTTTTTCTAATAGTTCAGGTTTTATTTCCACTATTCCGCCCTTGCCGTCGCTTTGTATCACATTGTTTGTTTCATATAATGTTATACTTGAGAAAATACCGGTATTATCAACCATTTCAAAATCAGCTGCAAAATCCCAGTAATCATATCGTTCAAGGGTCATAGGTATGCCTTTCTTTTGGGCAGTATTCAAAATCTTTTTGCATTGAACATCATTCAACATAAATTCCGGTGACATCTGGTAGGACCTGATATTGATTTCATCCGGCTGTGTTTCGTCAATCCACCTCTCCCACTGCCATTCCACATTCATTGGATATGCCATATGACGCGCAACAGGAATCGGATTATAGAGCATCTCCATATTTAGAGTCAGGATAAACTTCTTTCCTCTTCTATGGGCTCTTTCGGCGCTCCTGACCAGCAACTTCGTATATGCGTCACCCCTGATTTTAGAAATCAACGCCGTATCCATATCCCTTTCAGCACATTTACCATATCGTTTGAAATATTCTTCCTTTATACAATCGTTGTACCCATATGCAAAAGGTTCGTCAACATGAACGGAATGGTTTTCAATGCGGTTTCCAACATAATCAAAACCGTCGTCCATTGCTGTTTCCTGCCATTTCATCCAGTGCTCCAAAACCCTTGATTCGCATGCACACAAAGTCCCGTGAACGTATTCATACTTACCTTTGCAAATTGCAGTATAACCCGTCTCATCATCCGGGTCCAGAATTTCAGGGAAGTGTCTGCCGAAGCCATCATCAAAATGAAAACCCGCTTCGAGGATTGGCCTGTCTTTAGGACAAAATCGGGAAGCATGTCCGGGTGATGCGCATATTTCATCTCCATCAGAATCATAAATCGCAATGGTTTTTGCAGGCACATTAATGAATTGCTGGCCTTCTTTGGCTGTCCCTGAACAATTTATTGTTAAAGCAACATATCTTTCTTCAATTGATAATCCACTGATTGTAATGACTTCAATAGCATCACCTTTATGTGTGATGATTTCCTCGGGATAATCGCGTGTAAAGCTACCGGATATTACATCTTCATCCGCAAGTGTTTTAGACCAGGATATTGAAAAGTCTCCGGTGTACAATTTATAATTCGCATTATTATCAGAGGTATAAATACTGATATTCTCTTTTTCTATCCTGCTGTGAATTTCATTCTGCTTAAAAAGCTGTATTGAAGATATCTTTTTCTGTAAGGCACCGGGGTCTATATCCCAGCTTCTGCGCTTTATTCTAAGGTCCGGATTATTCATTGCAAATTTGCTTGCTATTAAGACCTTCCCACCCATATATGGAATACCGGGGTTTTCCCTGGCCTCTTTGTAATAATCGGAATATGTCAACCATATACCCTCTTCCTGGGGTTTCATTATAACCGCGGTTTCAAGGCCGTTAGCTTTGGCAGCTTCAACAAATACCCTGCTGTATTCGGGAAGATTCTTTGCAGTCTCAACCATTTCCCTATGAGTCGGAGCTTTATGAGTCCAGAAGTGTCCGTAATCAGTGTTGCCGTAGTACTGGAGATAAACCCTGCTTACTCCGGCTTTTTTTAATCTGGCCATCATTGCATACATGGTGCTTTCATAAAAGATCTGCCTGGCATCATCCGGATAATCCATCAATGCTGCTAAGTTCATTTATCTTACCCCCAGAATAATAATCACCGATTAATTATATACCAATTTAACAAATTATCCGATGGATAATTTGTTAAATTGCTAGTATCTGCGGTTTCATGTATTATATTTTAAAGGGTTAAATTTTATGAGAGTTGTAATTTATACATTTTCAGGAACGGGTAATACATTTTTAACCGCTGACTTCATCGCAATGTCTTTGTCGGATAGCGGCGTGGATATAGGTCAAATCAGGATTGAAGACGTTTTTCTAAAAGGAACGATACCTGTGACAGATGGTGTTGACCATATCCTTATAGGTTATCCAATACATGCTTTTAATGCTCCTAAAATTGTTGTAGATTTTGCTAAAATGCTTCCTTCCGGTAATGGAAAACAGGTCTCTATTTTCAAAACATCAGGAGAACCATTCTTCTTTAACAACAGTTCGTCACACCCTCTGATCAAAGTAATGAAATCCAAGGGTTATAAATTCATGACAGAAACACATTTACTGATGCCCTACAATGTAATGTTCAGATATCCCGATGCTTTGGTTAAGCAGATGTACTTACTAATGCAGGACATGGTCGATAAATTTACTGAAGATGTACTTAATGGCACCGGAGAAATGATTTCTTATACCATGTTTAATCGAATTTTCTCTTTTATATTCCGGATACAGTGGCCCGGCGCCCGATTTAACGGCAGATTTTATTCCTGTAATCATAAAAAATGTACACTTTGTCTTAAATGTGTAAAAAACTGTCCATCTAATAATATAAGGGTTCAAAATAAAAAAATCCGTTTTGATGGAAAATGTATGATGTGTATGCGTTGTGTTCAAAATTGTCCCCATGATGCTATTAATATCGGAATTCTACGATGGTGGGCTGTACGGGGTATTTATAACTATAATCAGCTTATGGCTGAAGACTCAATTCCATCTGATTATATAAACGAAAACACCAAGGGGTATTTCCGCTTGTTCAAGCGGTTTTTCAAAAAGCATCAATATTAAGTTAAGGGTTTATTTGAAAAAACTATTGTACCTGTTTCTCAAATCTTCCTCCAATATTAATGGTCTGCTGATTTCATCCAATAATTCCCCGCTTATGAACCCAGTTTTAATCAGGTCTGCACCAGCTTTTTCTGTTGCGGTCTGTATTGACAAACCTGCTTCGGACAGCACCCCTTGTGATTTCATTCTTGAAGCATGCGGCCTAAGAACGGCTCCACTGAATTCGACAGCGGATTTTTCTGCAAATTCCTTAGCTATATGAACTACTAATTCGAGATTTTCCTTTTCCCACCAGTCTCCTGTTGCTACTAATACTATTTTTTGAATCGATACATCGTTCCTAAACTTTATTCTTGTCCGCCCGTTATAAAATTCAATGAATGGGGTTAGTAATGGACAAAGTCTGTTTATAGCGTCCTGCATCTTTCCGGGAAGGGGAATAAATACAGGTGTAGCCAACACAAGTATTTCCGCTTGCTGCAGCTTAGAATAAACCATGTTCATATCATCACTAATACAACATTTCCCCGGTTCATTATACCAGCAATACATTCTTCCGCAAGTACACGGCTTAATATTCAATTTATCAACATATAAAGTTTCAGTTTCTGCCCCGGCGTTTTCCATTCCCCTTAAAAATGGCGCAAGCAACATCTCAGTATTCCCTTTTTCAGCACTGGGACTGCCATTGATTGCCACTATTTTTTTTAACATTTTTTCACCTTCTTAATGGCTAGTGATGTGTTTGAAGTGTCTTTCTAGAGTTGTCCAAAGGAATCTACATCCATCTATATTATATCTTTATCTGACTAAAATGTCTTTGTTCAACTAAACTATATTCCGGTTAGTCATATGGATCAAATCGGAATGCAACCAGCGGGGTATCTTTACATTTCACTTGAATATCATGGATATTCCACTCAGGCATTCTCGGAACATAACCGTCGGGCTCACTAATTTCTGTTACTGATAAATCTTTAAGATAATCCTGTACTTCATCTAATTTCATACTACAATCAACAAAGTGGATTACCCAACCGGTGCTGATACGGTCATTATAAAGCGTTATTAATTCACCGTCATAGAGCCTTTGAATAAGCCTGATATCCCCGTCTGCTTTTTCAATTTCAATGCTGCCCCGGACCGATTCTCCCAGCTCAGGTTTACTTCCCATAAGCGGCGTTATGAATATGTTGGCCTTTTCATAAGATAAAACAACCCATTTACGCATGTTTATCTCATATTCAGCTACTTTCCCGGAAAACCGCTGCACATCAAAGGAGTCGCTAATGCTTTTTACTTTATTTCGCAGTTTCTCAATGCTGCGTATAGCGATGATTGTATTCTCAGCCTGCCTGCAACTGGTTTTAACCTCCGGATAATAATTTTCCGAGAACAACGCAGGATCCAAATGTGCTGTGTGCTTTTCCTTATGCGGATGATAACGCAATCTTTCACCGTCATTTACATTGAACCTGAGGAATGAAACCTGTCCGCCGTAAACAATTGTACTGACCGGAAAGCATTGCCATCCCAACCCCCATCCTTTATGCTGGTACGACCCATCTATTACAGGAAACTTGTTTAAAGAACCAAGTCCCCCATTATTCCCAATCCAAGTGCTGGCTTTTACATTATCCATGATATGGGTTTCCCTGAAAGCCGGATAGGACTGCAGGTTGGAGTATCCTTTTTTTATGTAGTCTGTTTTATCAAGGTAGAGCCTGTCGCCGTAGATTACAATTGCCCTTGCCAGGTTTGACAAAGCGTCAAGGTCGTTATTACCTAAAGCGCGCATCCCGTCGGCAATACCGAATCCTTCCACCTGGGCAAGGTTATATATTACGGATGGCATTTTTAATTTTCCTTTGACATTGTAGCTTCTGATTGCCGGTACAAACTCATAACCTCTATTAAACCTGAAGGTTTTAAAAATTCCCTTCTCAATTTTGTTAAACCGATTTTTTATTACACTATCTTCTTCAGTGTTGGTCAAAGCTGTTTTTATAACTGTGAACGCCTGTATTGTAACACCGTTATATCCCGGGCTTAGATTCTCGCCCCACCCAAATCCGTGCTTTTCAGTATAATCCAGCCAATTATTCAAAAACACCCTTGATTGGTTGATTATGTCATCATCCTCTGTCAATTTTCCAATTGCAGTAAGCATTGCCCCATCGCTGATAATTTTATTTGTGTAGAAGAGTATCGGGTTTTTGCATTCATGGGCAAACCATGAGCATGACCGTTTCAACATCCTGTTAATGATGTTTTTTTCATTGGAACTCAGCAAATCAGGTTCATAAAGCATGGCTACTGTAAGCGGAAGAAGCGTAAAGAACGCTGCATTGGTATCTATCGGCTGTGTTTCCTCCATGTACCATCTGAAAACCCCATGCCTTGGGTCATCGGAATCAGAAACCTGCAGGGCTTCAATGGCTGACAGTATTTCCAATCCATGAGTTTCATCAATGTCTTCCAGTAATTTCCCCAGGATATAAGCCACAGCAGAATTCCTTCCAGGATGTACTTCAGGAAGTTTTGAAACCTCCCAAGTATGGCCGCTGCCGCTAACACGAAGCAAGCCATTTTCCCATATTGGCGAATCCAGCTTTTGAAATGTTTCTTTAATAGTATTCAGAAATTTTTTATCCATTTATCAATCCTACATGACCTTCTGCCGCAGGCTTGATCTGTCCATCGACAATATACAGTATTTCATCGGTCTGTTCTATAATATTAATATCATGGGTAGCGATAATAACACAGCAATCTTCCTCATGGGCAACTTTTCTCAGTATTTTAATTATATTATTCCCATTCTCGCTATCGAGGTTTCCTGTGGGTTCATCCGCAAGGATAACATGCCTGTCCATTGTCAGGGCGCGAGCAATTGCAACCCTCTGTTGTTCCCCGCCGCTTAGCATACCGGGAAATCGGTTCAGGATTGCATCCGGAAGTGATACTTTTTTACATAAATCTATGGCCATGGTCTTTGCTTTTTCCCCTTTAATCCCACAGAGTTCAAGAGGATACATAACATTCTCAAGGGCTGTCATAAGCGGAAACAATTTAAAGTTTTGATAAATTACTCCGGCACCCGTCCGCCTGTATTCATCAAGGTCCATCCTAGAAGTGGGATTACCCTTGAAAAGGATATATCCTTTATGAGGAAGATCCAGTCCCCCAAGTAATGACAGCATTGTGCTTTTTCCACTCCCTGATTTTCCGACTGCAGCATATACCCTGCCCCGTTTGAATGTAAAACTCATACCTCTGACGGCATGTACTACATGACTGTTGTTGTAATAACTATAGCTGACATTTTTCATTTCCAGTATGTTCATTAAATTTACTCCTCTTCTCCCAGCATCGAAAGCACTCCTGAACGGTTAGTGGCTATTAGCGCGGCTGCACTACCCAGGCAGTACAACATAATAAATCCTGCTGTGAGTAACATCTGAAGGTTGTTGTAGCTAGCTGCGTATAAGCCCCACACAGCTAAGCCTGTACCTGTTCCAAATATACATAAAAACAATTGCTCTACAAAAAACGTTGTAAAAATACTGCGTTTTTCTGCTCCCAATCCACGCATTACCGCGATTTCCTTTTTTCTGCTTAGTATCAGGATAAATGAAAGGATAAAAGCTAAAACCCCAATAAGCGAATATAGGAATGGGTATAGAATCTCGGTCTGCCTAATTCTTTGATTCAGGGATTCAACAGTTCCTATGAAAGCTTTGTCATCAAGAACGGGAAAGGATCTGTAAGTCCTTATTTTATTAACTTGGGAAAATCCATAATCAACCATGTAATCTTTAAATTCATTCAGTTTGTTAGGATCTTTCACGGTGAAGTTTACACTTTCAAATGTGTATTTAAACAGCTGCTCTCTTCCACCTTCAGGCAGTGTTGTTAACAATGTCGGACTAATATATTCACTAAGCTGGCAATATATATTGTCTTTTTCGCCTTCTTTTATATAGCTTCCGACTACTTTATAATCCAGTTCTATGATGTATCTGTCAACCAAGAAAATCCTTATTGTATCACCATAATTAATGTCGTTTTCAGCCATGAACTCCGATGAAACCAGACAGCACGAAGTTTCCCAGCCATCAGATTCAGGGAATGACTCATCTTTCCTATCAATGAATTCGATTCCCTGGCCTTCAACTCCAAGGAATGACTCATCATACCCTTCCATGAATTCGATCCTCAGTGAGCTACTGTAATAAAACTCAGGGGTATTTGCTATGTTGTTTGTAAAAATGACCTTATGTCCCCTTCTGATTCTATCAAGCATTGTCTCCCCGGAAAATCCACTTGGTAGTCTAAATGGTTCAATCAGTTGTTCTTCACCATTTATGACCGACCTCCCCAGATAATGGAACGGCCTTGATTTTGTTACAGTAATATTATCAATTAAACCGGAAGAAGATAAGTCATTTAATTGATATCCCTCTACAACCAGATTATTGTAGTACCTTCCGTTGATATCCATGAACTGGCCACTGATTACAGAATTTCTACTGATGTCTTCTAGCTGCGTTTTATATCTCAACGCAGTACTTGTCAACTGGCTTACAAGCAATATGACTGCTATTGTAACCATTGGGGTAATTATGCTTCTTTGCCCATTTCTGATAATTGATATAAGTGTATATTTCAATGGTCCGCCCATAAAACTTAATGACCGGCCCTGTCTTTTTATTTTTTTTACTTTCTTTCTTTTCTTATTCTTGTTTTTGAAAGTAAGCATAGTGAAAATAATGCAACTTGCAAGAGCCATGATAAGTACAAAGGCTCCCACCAGAATAAACACTCTCATATTAACATCAGTAACCCATTCAGTGCTTTTTATAATTGAAAGGTTGCTGACGCTGAAATTCCTATTAATTACTGAATATTTCTCCAGACTGCTTTTTAGTATTTGGACAACTAACTTTGCCAAATAGTATCCCGCAGCAGAACCGATGCCGGCTCCGAATAAAGCCACCAGACCTGAACCATAAAGGAAATATGCAGCTGTCTTAAATTTACCGCTTCCAAGCTTAATCATGATGTCCGATGTATCCCGCTGCCTGTAAACAAACAGAAATCCGAAAAGAATAATTACAGCCAGGCCGGCAAGAATTGAAGTGCAGCTTATTATAATTGCTATTCGCAGTATCTTTTTAAATGGTTCAACAACAGTAGAATACCCTTGATCATATATTGTTAGCCGAACACGGTCCGGAAGGTAGGAATTAATATCATTATAGAACTCATCGGCGCTGTCATTGTCAATGACAGCGCGGCCGATAGTGTAGCCAATTTGATTTCTTGAGTAGTCAATCCCCTTATTTTTAGGAATATAGACATCACTTATTCTATCAGAAAGTGTATTGCTTATACCTGTAATTCTATACTTTTCCTCATTAGCAAACCCGGTTCCGACCCAGTAGCTTTCATAAACAGGTATATCATCGGCAATAGCTACTGATAGTGTTATTTCGTCACCGACTTCCAGTCCGAGTTGTTCTGCAATAAATTCAGTTATTACGCATACTTCGGCACCGTCTTTATATTCCTCTTCTGTGAAATCTCTTCCTTCTTTGATATAGAGCTTCTGTTGATGAAAGGCCAGTATAGAATTAATATTGTTAGTAGCATAAACCTCTATACTGTTATTTATAACACTATATGTTCTTGCTATCATTTCAAATGTTGAGTACTGCTCCTCTATTCCCTTCATGCCATCCGTTATGTCAAGAATCATATATTCATCAAATTTATCATATCCGGCCTGAACCGCAGATGTGTTCTTATATGGACTCGGATATAAGTACTTATATGATGTTCTCCCATAGCCTAAGGTACCATGAACCAGGTAAGTGTGACCTTCTTCCAGTTCGTATCCGAAATCTTCGATAAGTACAGCCTTGCCGTCAAAATCATAACCTGAGTAAAGAGTTTCAATAATCTGTGCGCTATTTAAACCATAGCGATTAAAATTCCCAATATTGTTTATAATCACTACTGCATTGTCTCTTAGAGGTGCATAAACATCTCTCCTGTCAAGCCCCTCAATGTATCCCAGCGCACGATCTGATGTATCCCAAACCAAAACACTGTCATTATCTCCGATTTGAGAAAAGTCAAATTCATTTAAAGCATTACGACTTCCCGGGTCATATATGTTGTCATCGGGATACTCCGGACCCATATACTCAAAAAGCCCTATAGTCGTGTAGTTTTCATTACAATCGTCGAGAAAGTTATCAATAGACAGCCATATGCTTAGCCCAAGGCATTGTACGATTGTAATAATTAATATTAGTAAAAAAAACAGCGTTGTCTTGCCGCCTGACCGAACCAAATTTTTAATGCTGTTTCTTAGAATCATATGCTACACCCTGACCGGATTTCCAGCCTATATAATCTTAATATATTTTTAGAAATATTACAATTAGCCAAACTGTATTCTAATTCTAAAAAAGGCTTTTTCATGGTTGTAATTGCATTAGAAGCATAGAATCATTCCCTTTTGCATTATTTTTGATATAATAATCCTGCGGTATGAGATATGGCCGTAATAGAAGTGTGAGATGTTTTATGAAGAAAATTCTTATACCTGTAATAATATTTTTTGTTGTTGTAATCAGCGGCATAACATTTTCGATTTCAACTAATTATGTAAAGGTGCAGTTTAGCAAGGATCTTATGTTCCATATGATGGCACTTCAAGACGGCGAGACACTCACTGCTGAATATAATGATGTAACGACCAATGTAACCGGCAGGAACCTTCAACGGGTTAATTCAGTCCTTGGCGTTTCAGCCAAAAACCGGGTTTATAAAAAGCCTGAGTATGATTTTGAAAAAGCCGTTTACCTGACTTTTTCCCATGGTGCAGAGTATATTGTAGCCGAGGATCAATCTGTAAGCGAGGGCATTTTTATTTTTTACTCCTATAAAAGTAAAAAACAGGTTTTTAAAGTGCATGGATATAATTCAATGACCTGGCTGAAAAAAGCGGTTTCCCCTTCGGGTATATATAACAATAATGAAGTGATTGACTAGTTTTAAGGTTTCTCATAAGTAAAAAAGCTGACGGATGCCAGCTTTTTTATTTAAACCATATGTATATGCAGAATAGAA
>Ga0233412_10001026_pt1 | contig 15355 bp, 17 predicted proteins | sample Na_anoxic_4_MG_FD_180667 | JGI IMG/M metagenome (GOLD analysis project Ga0233412, IMG submission 180667) | Seawater microbial communities from Saanich Inlet, British Columbia, Canada - Na_anoxic_4_MG | ecosystem: Environmental > Aquatic > Marine > Inlet | place: Canada: British Columbia...
CGAAACCTCACTCATATTTCCACCTTCACCACCTATAAAATCATGAATATTATTATGAGGTATTTCTAATGGATTAAAATCTATTAATTCTTTTACGTGTTCGGTATATAAATTATTTGAACTAAATGTGGGGTAGTTCTCAGCATACATTACATTATTTAATTCTTTATTTGTTGTTCTTACTTTTAACGCTTCAGAACTATCTGTAGGTTTTAAAAAACCATTTCTTCTTACAATATTTTGTTCGCCTTTCTCATTATAGTATACAACATTTTCAGCAGCTAAAGGATTAGTCATCGTCATTTTAGAATCATCATTTAATGTTATCTCTATCTTTGGTTCATTTATAAAACTAAAATCGTTATCTTCATTTGTTAAAAATAAATAAGGAAGCGATATATAACTTTTATCATCTGTAGTATTATACTTATTCAATAGTAATTCATATTGATATACATATGGAGTATGCCATGCTACAAATCTTGTCTCGCTATGAGCACAATAAAAGGGCTCATCTGGTGTATTGCCTATCTTTTCTACTGTCGATGGATCTGTTGGACACTTCACACCTATGTCATTCGCTTTGAAAGTATTTCCATGAATACCACATATTCTTGGCCAATCATCGGATTCTTCCAAATTTCGCAAAGCTATTATAAATCTACCAAACTCTTTGGGGTAATTCTCTTTTAAATCAAGAATATTGCGTCGAAGATTTTTACCTGGAATCAATACCATTATATATATTATTGTTAAAATTAATTATATTACCCTACGCAATAATGCATGGATGTTTCGTATAATTTTATAATCTTCGATTTTATGTGGGGACATTCAGTATATATATTATGCATAAATATATTGAAAAACAACGTTTTAAATCTTCAAAGGTATATTATTTAATTCATTAACATTATTTATAAAATAATAATTATCAAAAAATTTGATATTTTTAAATTTAACAACATTTTGAATACCATTATCATCTTTTTTTTTTATAATTGTACCATCACAATATAATGATGCTGTAAGAGGAAAACCAGATGCATTAATCATTAGTAGATCAGATTGTGTCATTAAATAAAACATCTCTTCTTCATTTTGATTTAATAATAAATTTATATTTTTATAATTTGAAAAATATTTTTTTATTTCTATCATTTCATCATCTGATCCTGCAGAAATTATATTTATATCATAATTATTTATATCGAGTTTTGGATAAACATATTCAAATATTTCAAATTCAAATGTGTCTATAATATTTCTCTTAATTCTATATTTATAATGATCCCCTCTTCTTATATAAAGGTTTATAATTTTTTTATCTTTTTTTAATTTTAAATGTTTTTTATAAAAAATATTTCGTAAATCATTAATTATACTAATTGTAGTATTTTTTTTAATTATTCCTGATAATTCATACTGATATAAATCAAATAAATGTATTCTATTATTATTAGATATAGTATAAATTGTATTATCTTCATTCATTTTTTTTAGATTATCTATTTCAATATAATGATAATCACTAGAAAACTTTATTTTTTTATATTTTTTATTCACGGGTTCATACACACTCTTTAATTCATCTAAATTTAAATAATCATTCCAAAAATTTTTGGGGTTCGTATTAACATTCATAGTTCTTGTTTCCACAGTGGTTTCTAATGGTTTATGTAAAAATATAAAGGAAGGATCAATTTTAGATATTATATATGCTGTTAAGTAATCACATAACGAATGAGCTACTCCACCAACTTCATTTCCTTCATTAGAAATTATGTATTTTATATTTTTACTTAACCAATATTTTGGCATGATTATATATTATAATGATATTTATATTTAATATATTTTTCATAATATATTATAATGATATTTATACATTATTAAAATCAATTATATCACCCTACGCGATAATGGGTGATATAATTATATTTTTTATATTTTTTATTTAACATGTCTTATATGCTTGGGATGATGAGCAACAAGTATAAGTATGGCCCGCAATTGGATTTCCAGAACAGCCTCCGGTTTCATATGTACATACACCATCAGTAAAATAATAATTATTTGTTCCTAAATTATCAGCACAATAATTGCACATCCAGCTACATCCTGTTCCCGGACCTACACTAAATGATACACAATTATTTTGAGGAACAAGTTGTGGGCTCGCGCTGACACCTGCTACCATTAGAACACCTACAATCATAGACAACCAATTCATTATACTATTAATTAAAAATATATCTTTATATACGTATCATTTATATTTTATTTATTTTTTCAAAATATTATAATTATTTATATTATAGAATGAAACTAAAATTATCCAAAGATACACTTTCATTTGTTAAAACTACTTCTCCTATAATTGTCATAATCATTATTGGATTTTATATTTACAAAAATTATATTGAATATCCTACTACAGATCATATCGCTACTTTGACAGATAATTGGATTAAGGAAGTTACTATAAATAATAACCCAAAAGCTGTATATAACTTATTTTGCTCAGATGGTAATCTCGTCGGAACTGTATCTCAAACAATACGCAAGGGAAAAGAGATTGAAACATATTTTGATTATTTCGCAAAACTACCTGGTATTAAAGTATTTGAAAAAAAATATAATATATCTAAAGTCACATCCGATGTTTTTATTAATACCGCCTTTATTACTTGGTATTGGACAGAATTAGACAAACCAATAACTGCTCGTATGACATTTGTATTTAGAAATAATTGTATATACCAATTACATTCATCTCAATTACCAGAAGTTAACGAACAATTACGCAAAATCAGTAATAATACACAATAAGATTAACTAATTATTTCTTCTGTTTTTATTACTATATCAGATTCTTTCCAACCTATATTATTTATTTCTAATGCTCCCATTTTATTCTTGGATTTTATTATATCATTCTCTGGTAAAAATACACAAAGTATTTCTTTAAATGTATTTACATCCATTTCTTTTACTATCTCCTCATTATCTTTTTTAAACTTTGTCCATATTGCTGTTGATTTCAACTTTGATTCATTTTTTAATATTAAACTTTTACTCCACCAATCAACTACCAAATTGTAATACTTATTCATAAAATTATTTGATTCACTATTCAATAGGTTTATTATGTCATCTTCTAACCCATCGTGAAGATTTTTCAATCCATTTATTGTTCCTTTTATTTCTTTCACTCTTTTACGCAACGTTCCTACTTTATCTTTCAATATATGATGATCTTCACGCATTCGTGTTATCTCTTGAGTTGTCATCTCACTATTTATTATTCGGCTATAATTTTCTTTACATAAATAATATATCGTTTTTAAAATATTCTTCGGTTCTTCGAGAGATAATAAGTTATTTATGTGAACTATACATTGTTTTTCAGATATCCATTCAAATACAAATATACCATTATCTCGTTTGTCTATATTTGTGTTGAGAGAAACTAACCACGCAAAATGAATATGTTCATTTTTCTTCAAATCATTCTTAATTTTTTCCCTCTGTGTTATGTCTACCTTACGCTTATAAGATTTAGAATCTACCATTATTGTTAATTCTTTTATACTTATATGCCAATCACCTTTATGTGTTTGTTTGTGCACATCTAATAATTCAAAACCTTCAAAATCTTTAAAGGTTTCCTCCGCTATTTCCCCAAATATCTTCTCACCTTGTATACCTATCTCAGTCGATGTCTTCGTAGCCTTATTCAAATTAATATTTTCTAGTAAACTCATATTTTTCTCTAATACGTCTCGCATTACTAGCGCATTTTTTTCTCTCTCTACTTTCAATTGTTCATTCACATTTTTTTCTATTATATTAGACATCTCCAACTCATGATGGCGCATTTCTTCTTTCATCTTTATCATTTCTTTTTCTCTTGTAAGTAATACTTCATTCAAGTTATTTAAACTTATGTCTTTCGATGATGTTAGTAAATCATAACTTGATTGTTTATATTCCATCGCCTTTTCTATCTCTACCTTTAATCTACCATCTTCTTCTTCCTTATATTTTCGCATTATTTCCTTTTCTATTAATATTTCTTTTTCCATTTCCTTGATTTTGTCTTCTGAATTTTCAATTTGTGAGAGAAAATCTTGTTTAATACTTTCATAAATATCCGAATTACTAGCATTTTCTAACATCTTCTTATTAAGCTTTAAACAATCTATACCTGTTTTTAATATTATATATTTCTCCTCAGGAGAGAAACTATCTAAATCTAATTTATATTCATAAGGAATGTCTATTATAATACGTGTTAATACTATATTTTCCATATAAGATATTATAAGTTATACAATAATGTTTAACATTATTGTATAATATATTTATTATTACAACTATTGATATATATTATTGAAATTATACATAATCACCACGATAGTATCTAGATTATCACACTTCATACAATCACCATATTTTTTTCCTATTGATAATTTATAACAAAAATAATGATTATGTCTATTACATACAATACATTTAGAACCATATAACTCTTTTATCTCTTTATCACATATATCACATATTTTATAACTATCTACATTTTTTATACATATACATAGGTTTCCCATAAAAAATATTATTATTATAATATTTTTCAAAATAATAATTATAATATTTTGTTGTTTAAATATATCTATATCTATGGGTGGATATTTTTCAAGAGAATCCATGTGTGTATATTGTGAAGATCCGGTTGATATTAATCAATCAATTAAGTGTGACTTTTGTAATTCTTATATACATTTCGAATGTCAAGGAAAAACCCAATCATTATTTTATTGTTATGCTTGCGAAGAGAGATTACCTGAAAAACCTAGTGATGAACAAGCATAATTATAATGTTGTGGTATAATATTTTATTATATAGTTTTCTTTATCATCCATTATGAATATTTCACAACATTTATATTTTATCTTTATTTATTGTTACATTACTTGCTATTTTACGAATAATTTTATTAAAATATTTATTATCTTCTTCAGCATTTGAACCTCCCATACTTTCATATGAGATTTTCAAGTATTCATCTTCTTCTTTACTTTAATGTGTCTTCCAACTTGGGTTCGCATCTGTCCATCCCTTAATATTCATCACATTTCTATGTGATATTATCTGTAACGCCTTTTTCATACTACTTTTTTCTTCACCTTCTTTCTCCCATATTCCATTTTCTTTTACATATAATACTTCACGTTTTAGATCACTACAATGTATAGGTCGTTCATATACATCTAATCCTTTTAAAGCATTTGTAAATATCCTACTAATTCCCTCAACATAACCTAACTTTCCTACATTCGCAACATCTTCTATGTCTACTTGCACAATTTTCAAAAAATCACTAATATTCATCGCATTTTTACATTGCTCATTCAAAAAGAAATTCATATTAAAATTATTATTCTGTGTATTATTAATAACTTGTGCACCATTTTTTACATAGTTATGTAATTCCATTTTATACTCATCTTCTTTTTTGCTTCGTTCCAACAAGATATCTTGTAATTCATTATTTTTTTTCATCATCTGAATAAACATATTATTTATACTAGGTATCATTTCTTCATTTTCCTCTAATTCTTCATTTTCCTCTAATTCTTCATTTTCCTCTAATTCTTCATTTTCTACTTCATAATTACATACTTTCTTGTGTCTGCTTAATCCCGATAAATGCTTATAAGATTTCCCACATGAGCACATAAATGGTTTGGCGAGTTTTGGCGAGTTTTTGGTTACCATTATTACCTTTTTATGCTTTGCAGTCAATATGTGCTTGTCATAGTCACTCTTCTTGCTACAAACATAGTCACAATTTTTACAATAAAAATCTTGGCGAGTTTTTGGCGAGTTTTTAGTTACCATTATTACCATATATATGGTAACTAAAAACTCGCCTAAATACTTTTTTATTTTAATTCTTTTTTTTTATGCAAACAAATTATTTCTATAAAAATGCAATTTACTGCATTATGCTCTAAATCGAAATTTGCACTTTTTTCAATTTCCAAGAGTTGAACAGAATTTGAAATTGGACATTTTTAAAAATGTCCATTTTTGAATTTCCCTAGGACTTTGGGAAAACAAATTTTTGACATTTTCTTTAAGTTCGATTTTAATTATATTATTATTGGATTTTTTAATTTAAAATATTATAAATACAATAAAATAATACTTATATGGAAAGAATACCTAAAAAAATATTTCAAACATGGGAAAATAAAAAATTTGATAAAACATTTCAAGCCATCGTTAATCGTTGGAGAGAGAAAAATCCAGATTATGAATATTTTTTATATAATGACCAGGAATGTTCTAACTTTATTAGAGAGAACTACCCTGAAAAAGTATTTAACGCTTATAAACGGATTAGACCTGGGGCATTTAAAGCTGATTTATGGAGATATTGTATACTATATACCTACGGAGGGGTATATGTAGATATTGATACATTAGCTGAAGATAAATTAGACATTTTACTTAATGATTGTGCTATTGATTTTTGTGTTCCTATCGATTTAAATATAAACAAAAAAGAAGGCGAACATAATTTGTTTAATACATTTATATGCACAAAACCTCAAAATCCTATATTATTGACATGTATCGAAAAAATAGTTTATTATGTAGAAAATAATATAATACCTAAGAACCCTCTTGATTTCTCTGGCCCTGGAGTTTTAGGTAGAGCTGTTAATATATTTTTAAATCGTCCAGAAGAATCATCATTCGTTGGTAAAGAAGGAATTTATAATAATATACTATTTTTAAAGTTTCATCCAAGTATTGAACACGTAACTACACCTACTGGTGAAATATTATTCCAAAATAAAAATGGCAATCAATACCTTAACACACTTTATAAAAATGAATGTAAAAAATTAACTAACTATATTAGTTGGGTTAATAATTCTCCTTTTGTATAAAAATTAGTATTATTTTATCTTACTTTAATGTATAATGATTCCAAAAATTATATTTATGTGTGATAAAACACTAAAATATATACAGAAGTATTCTTTAAATTGGAAACGTCTTAATCCTGACTATGAAATTAGATTATGTAATGATAATATGTGTGAATATTTTTTACTCAAAAAGTTTTCACCTATTCACAGAGATATATTTAAATATATTCCTGATGGACCCATTAAAGCAGATTTTTGGAGAGTATGTATATTATACGTATATGGCGGGATCTATATCGATGCTGATAATGAACCATTAGTTTCTATTGATTCATTTTTGGAAAAAAATATTGATTTTATCACTTGTAGCACATACTGGCATGATAAACCTCATATTAAATTTAATCCTAATTTTATAGCAACAATTCCTGGACATCCCTTTTTAAAAAAATGTATTCAAAAATATGTTATGTTATATAATAATCGAAATATAAATCCTTATGGTTATTGGAAATGGTCTATAATGACTATTCTTAGTGAAGTTATTGATATTAGAAATTATAATAAAAAAGAAGGAATATACTTATGTAATAATAATAATCAACAAATACAAATTATTCAAGAAATACAGGGAGAGACACATCATGATGATCATAATATATATAACCAAATACGAATATTTAACAATAGATATCAAAATTGGGACTCTGGAACACATTCATTCAAATCATAAATATTAAATATATAAATATACATATAATATGTCATATGTATATTTATTAGAATCTACAGATAATTCCACGTATGTCGGTGCTACTATAGATTTAGAAAAACGATTAAGACAGCATAATAAAGAAATTAAAGGAGGAGCACACGCAACAAGTATTAAGGTTGAAAAAGGACAAACATGGACTAGACGTTGCTATGTAGAGGGATTTCCTGATTGGAAAGCGGCATTACAATTTGAATGGGCGTGGAAATATTATAGTCGTAAATTACCCAAAAAAATGTTTCCTTTAGAAAGACGTAAAATGGCTCTTGAACAATTATTACAATTAGAAAGACCAACTAGTAAGTCTATACCTTATAGCGAATGGGATACACCGCCGAATGTAATATGGGAACAAACTATTGATACTAACACATAAAACAATAAGAGAATGCTAACTCAGCATAAATCCATTCTCTTCCATATTTATCTACAAATAGTACTTCATATTCTTCATAAGAATCTAATATAGCTATGAGGGAATACGATTTATATGAATATTTTTTTTTATATATATGTAATATTTTATATTTACATTTTTCATCTGATTTAAATGTTGTGCCATGCCATTTTATTTTATATATATAATTATTTACAGAAAACATAAACTAATTATATACACTTATATATAATATAATGTCACAAAAAATAAGGGTTTTAGTGATATTGGGACACGTTCCACAAACCCAACGTATTGTTGGTAGTAATGGTTCAATTACATATGATGGAATGTTTTATAGATTATGGAGCATGATTAAAGAAAAACTCAACGATAAGTATGATTTTGAGGAAACTTATGTGACTCAAGAAGAAACAAAAACATACAATAATCAAGTTAAAATTATTGGTGAAGGAAAATATGATATTTGTATTGATGGATTTAATATTTCTCCTGAACGTCTTAAAGAAGTTGACTTTTCTGAAGCCTTATTTTTAGAAAAAAACGCTATTATTCATTATCCAATCGGAACCTATTGGAAATCTTTATCCGAATTACTTATAGAATCATTTGTAAAACCATTTACTCTATTAATTATCTTTGCTATAGGTATCGGATTCTTACTACATTATTTAGAACCTGAAAGGTGGAAAGGTTCCCTTATTCCAAAAAAGTTTCATTTACGTCAAACTATATTAATGACCATATCTATTATATTTGGTGAGGGAGGTCTTATGGCCGGTAAAAGTTTATATTCTTTGCAATCTTTAATATTAATTGTTAGCATATTATTTATAGCTACGATATTTATTGCTTATATTCAAGCTGTAATCACAGCTCGTGTTATTAAATTAGAAAAAGGAGCTCAATTAAATCCACATAATATTGGCAATAAACCTGTTTTATCACAATATGGTAATATTATCGCCCAAAATATAAAAAAATTAAATGTTGATATACATACTATTAAAGGAAGTTTTGATGATTTAATTAAAATTTATCAAAAAAATCCAGATGATTATTCTGGAATAGTCATGTCATCAGTTGCTGCACATTATTTTAAACAAAAACATTCTCATTTCAGAGTTTCGGATAATGATTTTGGATATTTTACTATTCACTTTCCTGTAAATAAAAAACATGTTAATTTCAAGCGAGAACTAGATATTGTTATACAAGACTTACATAATGGTGATCGTATTATTAATATGTGTAAAACGTATCCCGAATATATTGACGTATCTTTATGTAACGTATAATTTAAATTATAATTATAATTATAATTTAAATATAATGAGAGAAATATTAATTATATGAGATTACTAGTGTATGGAAGTAAAGGATGGATTGGTGGACAATTTGTTAAATTGTTAAATGAACACCAAATTGCGTATATTAATGGAAAATCACGTGTAGATAACTATGATTCTGTTAAACAAGAAATTGATGAGCACACACCTACTCATGTTGTGTCTTTTATTGGCAGAACCCATGGCACTATCGATAATAAGGTATACACCACGATTGATTATCTTGAACAAGATGGAAAATTACTAGATAACGTGAGAGATAATTTATATTCTCCTCTTTTACTTGCTGATATTTGTAAAAAGAACGATATTCATTATACTTATTTGGGAACTGGATGTATATTTAAATATGATGAAAATCATCCATTTGGTATTGAAGAATCCGGATTTCACGAAGATTCAGAACCTAATTTCTTTGGTTCATCTTATTCAATTGTTAAGGGTTTTACTGATAAAATTATGAAATTATATTCTGAAAATGTTTTGAACTTGCGTATTCGAATGCCAATTACGGGTGAAGAAAATGGTAGAAATTTTATTACAAAGATTGTTAATTACGAGAGAATATGTTCTGTTCCTAATTCTATGACTGTTCTACCTGAATTATTACCCTTTGTTCTTGATATGATAAAAAATAAAAGGGTTGGAACAATTAACCTTACTAATCCTGGATTAGTATCTCATAATGAAATTCTAAAAATGTATAAAGAAATAGTAGATCCTGGTTTTACTTGGAAAAATTTTACACAAGAAGAACAACGTAAAATATTAGCCGCAGATCGTTCTAATAATTATTTGGAAACTAATAAATTATCAACATTATACCCACAGGTAAAAAATATTAAAGATTCTGTTAGAGAATGTATTATTAATTATAAAAATAATATGGATGAGAGAACTATAAAAATTAATCTACTAATTACTGGTGGTTGTGGATTTATTGGTAGTAACTTTATAAATTATTATTTTCCTCGAAAAAAGGTTAATAGACTTATTAACCTAGATGCGTTATATTATTGCGCTGATCCTAATAATGTGGATGAATCGATTAGAAATGACGATAGATATACGATGGTTAAAGGGAATGTAGCTGATTTAAATATTGTTTCTGATATTCTTAACAAATATGAAATCACGCATGTCATTCATTTTGCAGCACAATCTCATGTTCAAAACTCTTTTGAAGATTCATTAACTTATAGCCAGGATAACATAGTGGGAACCCATACATTACTTGAATGTTGTCGTAAATATAATAAAATTATTAAATTTATTCATGTTTCTACTGATGAAGTTTATGGTGAATCTATGAATACTATTGAAGAAACGCATAAAACTGAACATTCCATACTTTGTCCTACAAATCCTTATGCCGCAACTAAAGCAGGTGCTGAGTTAATTGCTCAATCCTATAATCACTCGTTTAATATGCCTATTATTATTACAAGAGGTAATAATGTATTTGGTCCTAACCAATATCCTGAAAAACTAATACCTCTATTTATTCAATTATTGAAAAATAATAAGAAAGTAACTATTCAAGGAATGGGTGATGCTGTAAGAGCATTTTTACATTCGAAAGATACTGCTAGAGCATTTGAATGTATTTTGGAAAAAGGAAAAATAGGAGAAATATACAATATTGGTTGTGATGAAGGTATGGAATATTCTGTCATGGACGTAGCAAAAATACTCATTAAAATGATTAAGGATACTGAGGATTATGATAAATGGATTGATTATATTCCTGACCGCCCTTTTAATGATCAACGATACTATATCAGTAATCAAAAAGTAAGAGACTTAGGTTGGTCTATTCATGAGAATTTTGAAGATAGTTTAAAGAAACTTATTTAACTGAATTATAAAATGTATATGCTGTTAAATCTTCGGTTTCATTCAAGTCATAATTATGAAAAGTATCTTCTACACATTTATCACTTTCCTTATACATTCTACCACCACGTTGTTCATCATTTTTTAAATCGGCACGTAATCTTTTACGAATAATTTTAAACTCTGGTAACGTCTTACATTTATAATGATTTAATTGTATTATATCATTCGTAGGCGAATTATTTAATGGACCTGTTATCACATCACCATTAGTTGATTTTATTGGATAGTTTTTGTTATTAACTTCAATACTATGACAATCTAAATATTTTTTAAAAACTTCTTTATTAAAAAGTGTTTTAATATGAGGATTGATTTTTCTCTCGCACATCGTAAATCGAATAGTGTTAGGAATATTCCAATTATTTGAATGCCCATTTGAACCAAAAAAACGCCAGTTTATTCCAATACCTCCACATCTTATAGTATTATCTGGAGTCTTTATGTATTCAGAAACAAACTCTTTTACATTTTTATGTTTTTTTAATACGATAAACTCATCTATGTCTATATGAATAACATGTGTTATTATTGGTAATTTCATATAGTTTGTCACAAAATGACGTAGACTTTCATATTGCGCTCCACCTTCATAATTTTTACCCGGTAAATGCGTCACTATAACATGATCTTTGTAATCTTCCAATAAAGATTCATACGTTGGGTTGTCTTCATTATCATACAAGAAAATGTAATTAAATCCTAAGTTTAGGTGATAATTTACAAACTCAACAATATAGTTTGTTTCTAGTTTAGCAACACATACAATTACTGGTGATGGACCACTAAGAGCTATATTTTGAAGTTTATTTATATGTTTTATATAATTTATTTTATTTTGCATTCTCTCGTTCATTTATATAAATATAATATATTATACATTTATCTTGAAATTAAAATATTAATAAATATTATAATGAAAGGATTCGTTAAAGGTACTCGTTCTAAGACCCACAAGGGCCGCAAGAATTTTACAACTAAGCGTGGGGATAAGGTGTTCCATCGTCGTGGAAAATATGTACGTAAATCACGCAAACCTTATACCAAGAAGAACAATACAAGAAAGGCTAGAAAGACCCGTCGTCATCGTCGTTAAATCTTCAAGGGTGTAAAATAATTATTATACTATATTATCGCATAAATAATATAGTAAGTATTTTTATATATAAAGTAGTATGTCAACCTTTTTCACAATACCAAAATCTATTGTTAGTAAAGATTATGAAAAAAATAAACCCCGCATTATTCCTTATATTATTCATCAAACATTTAAAACAAATATAGTCCCTTTAAACATGTTTAGGGCCGCACAATCATGGTTTAAAACTAATCCTAATTATAATTATAATTTTTACGACGATAATGATATTGAAATAATTATTAGACACTTTAATACAGATGATTTTCATATTTCACGTAATCAATTATGGTCAGCATATAACTTAATGAACACTGGTGCTGGCAAAGCAGACTTATTTAGATACATTATTTTATATAATGAAGGAGGTTGTTATTTTGATATAGATACCATGTGTATTAAGGCTATTGATACATATATCGATACTGATGATGAACTAGTATCAGGTATAGGTGAACGCGGAGATTTACATCAGTGGGGAATGATATATAAAAAAAAACACCCGTTTGTAAAACGGGCAATTGAACTTAGTGTTTATAACATATTGAAACGACGATTCATTAAATATAAATCCCTTGAAGGATTAACCGGACCACCTTGTCTAGATATGGCGATTAAATTAATTTCCAATCTACCTATTGAATATCGATTTAAACCTGGAAAATATACTATTAATAATTTTTTATTCCATGTTTTAAACGGGAATTATTTTGGTAATAATGTGATATTCAAATATAAAGGCTACAACGAAGACCTTCAATTGATGAAAATGAAACACTGGGGAAAAAACTCTATTTTTACTATATAATTAATTAATTAATTATCAATTAGTTAAAAATCTTAATTTTCATTTTCGATTTATACTTAACATATATCATAACAATTCTTTCAAAAAGATGTTCTATCATATTATCGGATAATCCTCGGAGTTTCATTTCTGTCTGTAGATGATTGCCAGCGATACCTCCTTCAGAATATTTTTTATATACATTAAAAAAGTGATCTCTTAGTTGATATTTTTGATTCACCCATTCATAGTCAAAACTATCTACTTTATTAAGTAAGTTATATATTATTTTAGAAGTAAAAAGTTCTTCGGCTATTTTTTTATGTAAAATATAAAAATTACCTTCGTTAAATATACCAATATTAGTAGGAAGACTATAATAATCTAATATTTGCTTGACATACATTTTAAAAGGTCCCCATGCTGATTCAGAAGAAGATAGGTCTAGATGTTCAATTAATTTATTTATATCAATATCTTTGGCTATAGGAGTTTTATAATCTATCCAACAATTGTTGAAAAACGCACCAATAGTGGAATCTTTGCATAAATTCAATATCTCTTTCAGATTCACAAGGAATGGTTTTATATATTCTACCCGCTTTGTGTTGTTCGATTTAGAATGTATGTAAAATATGTATTCATAATTTATCTTATTTTCCTTAAGATAAGTTGTAATAACAAATTTTGAACCTATATCCATACCATAATTAGGTATAGATATGAATGTATAATTATTATTTTTATTTATGGGGACAATACTTTCAATACAATATGTCACGATAATAGTAAAATGTTCTTGTAACGTATTTAAAATAGTAGAAAACATAAAATCAAAAGAGTTCAAATTATAACAATGAACAGCACATATATATTTGGATTTATGTTCCCCTTTATTAGAGAGTTTATATTTAACTTCAGAAGAAGGGTCTTGTAACCTTAATATATATTTATTAAATAATATCGGATACTTATAGTAATCTAAAAAAAGCGGCGGTGACTGATAATAAGATTTCATCAATTGTTCCATGCGGTTTACCCATTTACTATCATTTTTCCAAAATTGATGGCCACCAAAACTATTTATATTGACATAATTTTCAGTTGAGAAAGAGAAGGCTTCATCCCAATCAGCTACTTTACCAATATTATAATTAACCATAGTCCTACAAAAATAAATATCCTCTGGACGTTTATTATTATAAGTTATGATACGTTCTTCGAGAGACGGACGAGTAGCAATAGCTTCTAACATAATTTGTCTGGTTCTAATGCTAAATCCTCCATTTCCTACACAAATACGTTCTGTTCGTTCTTCAAATGGTGCTCCAATATAATCCCATTTTAAAAATTTATCAACGTTATTTTTAAAAATACAACTATCCTCTTGATATATTAATATCTTATCACTCTTCAGTATATTCCAGAATGTAGAAGAGGTTAAGAATAAAGAATATTCTTTTTGAGTAATATTTTTTAAAGTAGTTGTAACAATATTAATCTGAGGTGAAATAGATTGACATATTTTGGTCATAAACAAACTATTATATTGCCCACATACAATTGTATGAGACCATGATGGACCCAATTTTAATATTGTGTTTCTGATAATAAACTCAATATGAGGTAATATCCGAAACTCAACGATTACCGCAGTTTTATTGGAATTAACATCAAACTCGGGTATTGGTATTTGTTTTTGTTGTGGTAGATAGTTAACACACAAACTACGAAATAAACATTTATTTAAGTCATCTTTATTGTATGCTACTTCTCCTTGTTTATATTCTTCCATCGCCAGTTGTCTTGATGCGTGATATTGTTGTATTGCTGGAGTCGTATAAGGTATTTTATTATTATATCGTCGTTTTACCATATAAAATATATAAGGGATTTTATTTATATAAAAATAAGGAAATAAGTTAAAATCTTATATAGATTTTACCTTTTACATATAATAATAACATGTCACAAGTAGATATAGATGATTATTTTGACATGGAAAAAAACAATATATCGGATACATTAGATGATAAATGGATTCAAGAATTTGAACAATTTGAGAAAG